>PDWI01004868.1_pt1 | contig 19442 bp, 14 predicted proteins | sample 1430891 | NCBI WGS metagenome assembly PDWI01 (sample SAMN01162508, study PRJNA174530) | Oral metagenome, whole genome shotgun sequencing project. | biome: Marine environment; feature: Marine mammal; material: Swab sample of the gingival sulcus; isolation source: swab sample of gingival sulcus...
TAAGTTTCCATACAATCATCAAACCCGGGTATTATTTCTTGGACAACCGCATCTATACCCTTATCTTTACACTTTTCAACATAGGTAACTACTTCTTCTAAAGTTTCACATATAAAACTTTTAGATCTAAAAATTTTAGTAAAAATAACTGTATCAGTTGGCTTTATCATACAAGGATAACCTAATCTATCTAAATTATCATATAAATTATCATCATTAATATTTATAGATTCCGGAATTTTAACCCCATACTTTTTAGCTACTTCATCGAGTTTCCACTTATCCATAAGAATAGAATTTAAACCTTTTTTTTGACTAATTAAAAAGTATTCAGAAAGCTCATCATAAAAATTATCTATAAATTCAACATATTTATCGTGCGACGGATATAAAACGGGCTTTTTTTCTTGCAACTTTGCGTATTCTATAAGACTATCACAAACAGTTTTATTAATATCGTTTAAGCCTTCTATATGTAAAATTTCACTAACGTACTTAGATTTAGCACCATAAGAACTTTTAAAGTCATAATCACAGGCTACAACGCGCACATTTTTTTCGCCAAGACATCTTATAATACTAAGACCTATATAATAATTTGTACCAAGCACTAAAGCTTTATTCATAAACATTCCTCCAACAATAATTTATAAGTTATTATAACATAATTTTTTTTGAAATAGAATAGATAAATCCTTTATACTTTAATAGAAATCAAAGCTAAATAAAAAAAGAAGGGCAAGCCCTTCTTTTTTGAAAAGTTACTAATAAAAAACTACTTCTTCTCGTCTTTCTTTTCATCTTTCTTTTCGTCTTTTTTCTCTTCTTTTTTCTCTTCTTTTTTAGGTTCTTCTTTCTTTCCTTCGTTTCCTACGTTGAAGATGAAGTAGTAAGCACCTGTTGTTTTTTGAGAAACGTACTCTTTAGAATCTTGGTATTTAGCTTTGTGCTCTCCAGAAATTCCAACTATATCAATTTTACCTTTTTCGTACATATTGATTGTAGCTTGTGGATCTTTAACTATTCTGAAAGTTACGCCGTCGTTTTTAACATTTTTTGCATCCCAGTATTTAGGGTTTTTAGCAAATTCGTATCCGTATCCAGTTTTAGCTTTACTTAATACGTAAGCACCACTGTAAAGTAGATTGTCTTTTCCTATTCCATACTTATCGCCTTTAGACTCTACAAACTTTTTGTTTAATGGAGCAAAGTTTGCAAGAGCTACAGTTTTTAGGAAATAAGGAACTGGATTTTCAAGTTCGATTACTACAGTTTTAGCATCTGTAGCTTTTACTCCTAATTCTTCAGGCTTCATTTTACCAGACATTACGCCTTTGAAATTCTTAACTTGAAGTGAAGCAATCATAAATTGATATTGAGAACCAGTTTTTGGGTTAGCTAATCTTTGGAATGCATATACAAAGTCATTAGCTGTTATAGGCTCATCATTTGACCATTTAGCATCTCTTAACTTGAAAGTATATTTTTTACCATCTTCAGATACTTCCCACTTTTCAGCTATACCAGGTATAACTTCGTCTTTAGCGTTAAGCATAACTAGGTTTTCTTGAGTATTTCCTGCGATTTCAAATGTAACAACGTTACTTGCTTTACTTGAATCTAAAGTAGGAATATCATCTCCTGCTGGAAGATTAATTAACATTTTTCCATCTGTTTTCTTAGTAGTTACAGCATTTTTGTATATTGATGGAGCACCGAATTTATGTCTTTCAATACCAGTTAGGTAAGATCTTTGAACATAACTAGAACCAGTTTGGAATAAAGGCATAAGAGCTGCTTCTTCTTTTACTAAGATTTCTTCTGCTCTTTGTAATGCTTTCCATCTTTCAGCTGGTTTAGTAGCTAAAGCACCTGATTTTGTATCATCAATAATTTTGTTATATTCTTTGTTGTTAAAGCCCATTGTATTTTGGCCGTTTCCAGCTTGCCACATATCAAGGAAAGTCATAGGGTCTTGATAGTCAGGTAACCAACCAGCATATTCCATTTCAAACTTACCTTCTTTTGCAAGTTGAATTTTGTTTTTGAATGGTTGCATATTGATAGTAACTGATAATCCAGGTAATTTATCTTTAAGTTGACCTTGTACATACTCAGCCATAGGCTTTGGATATCCAGCACCGTCAAAAGTTAAAAGTTCAAGAGTCGCTTTAGTAAATCCTAAATCTTTCTTAGCAAGCTCCCACTCTTTTTTAGCTTCTTTATCGTTTTGGTGTAACCAACCGTCTTTAGCAAAATCTCTGAAATCTTTTCCGTCAAATTTTGCAAATTCTGCAGGTACAAAATAGTCTACAGCGAATCCACCACCATTGATGATAGTTTCAACGATGTAACTCTTATCGATTGCTAACATTATAGCTTTACGTGCGTGCACGTTCTTAACAAGCTCTTTACCAGAGATTGTTTTTTCTTGTTTTTTACCAGCTTTATTATCTTTCTTTGTATCATTCTTCTTACCGCCACATGCAGTTAGAGAAAAAACTAAAGCTAGTGATAACACTACTGCCAATACTTTTTTCATAAAATCCTCCTTTTTCTCGGCTCTATGCCAACTAATATTTTACTCATTTTTTTCAATTAAAAGTTACACGTTTGTTACTTAACTTTTTTATTATTTACATTTTTTCACAAAAATTATTAAAAACAAGTATTTTCAACACTTTGAAAAATAATATAAATTTATTTGAAACTAATTAAAAATAAATAACATTCTCTTAAAACCTTGATTTTTAAAGCGTTTTAGCGACATTTCATTGTTAACTTATACTATTTTTATTAATTTTTTGAAAAATGTTTTTACAAAATTATATAAAATCAAATTTTTTAAACCAAATTTTATTCATCCAATAATACTTTATTTGGATTTAATATAAGTTTTGTATCAAAAATTTTCTTAATTCCTTTCATAAGCTCTACATTAATATCCGCTTCATATTTAGACAAATAAGACTTTTTCCCATTACCTATGCCGTGTTCTCCAGAAATTTGTCCATTAAGAACGCAAGCCCTACTATAAAGTTTATGCATAAAATTGTCGACTTGTTTTTTAAACTCATCTATATTCATATCATTAGAAAGTGTATAAATATGCAAATTTCCGTCTCCTGCATGTCCAAAACTTAAAACTTTAAAATCATAATTTTCTTTTAAACTATTTAAAAAGTGTATATAACCCGCAAGTTCACTTACTGGCACTACAACATCACACTCATCTAAAAGCGTACTTCTAGCCTCTATTGCAGTTAAAAACGATGCTCTTGCCTCCCATAACTCCTTACTTCTTCTAGGTGTATCTGAAACTAAAACTTCCAAAGCACCCTCTTTAAAACAAATATCTGCAGCTAAATTACCAAAATCAAGTAAATTCTCAAAATCATTACCGTCAAATCTAACTATAAGATATGCAGAAGGAGTTTCTCCTTTTACACTACTAGGAAATACCTTTTTTTGAGTATATTTTTCAGCATATACTACAGTTTCTCTTTCTACAAATTCTATAGATTGAGCCCCTACTTCACTCATAGAAAGTTTTGGAACAGCCTTTATGCAATCATCTATACTGCTAAAAGGTGCTATTATAGAAATATCATACTTTGGTAACGGTACTAATTTCAGCGTAATCTCAGTAATTATTCCAAGCGTACCTTCTGAACCAATTATAAGATTCAAAAGTGAATATCCAGAAGACGATTTTGAAACTTTTGCACCAAACCTTGTAATTTCTCCATTTGGCAAAACAACTTCTACTTCTCTAACATAAGAACGAGTTGTACCATATTTTACTGCTCTCATACCACCTGCATTTGTAGACACATTACCACCTATAGTTGCTGACTTTTCACCTGGGTCAGGCGGATATAAATATCCTTTTTTACTACAATCTTCTTGAAGGTCTTTTAGTTTTACACCGGGCTGAACTGTAACAAGTAGGTTTTCTTCGCTATATTCTAAAATTTTATCAAATTTATCCATATTTATAATAATGCCACCACTTATTGCTACCGCTGCACCAGTAAGTCCCGTACCCGCTCCCCTTGCAAGTACAGGGATAGTATTTTCATAACAAATTTTTACTACGTCTGAAACTTCTTTAGTACTAGATACGTTTACAACTAATTCAGGTCTAGCCTCTCCATAAATAGGCATCTCATCGTGAAAAAAATCTTTACTAATCTCATCGCCTTTATAAATAGTTCCACTAACTACTTTTCTAATCTTTTCAAAAATTTCTTCATTAACTCTATTATATTTCATAATTTCTCCTATTTACTTTTCTTTATTTCGTCTATAAGTAAAGGTAAAATTTCTGATAAATCTCCAACTATACCATAATCTGCAATATCAAAAATAGGTGCTTTAGGGTCGTTGTTTATTGCAACTATAGTGTCAGAGCCACTAATACCCGCTATATGTTGTATAGCTCCACTTATACCTATTGCAAAATATAGTTTAGGATTTACTGTCTTACCAGATTGTCCAACTTGACTTGAATAACCTTTCCAGCCTGCATCTACAATAGGTCTTGATGATGCAACAACTCCGCCCAAAAGCTTTGCAAGTTCATCTAAAAGTAAAAATTCTTCCTTATTTTTTAAACCACGGCCACCTGCTACAATAATTTCTGCATCTTCTAAATTTATACTATCAAATTTTTCAAGAGTTACTTTTTCTATAATTCTAGTCCTTATTTTATCCCTAGGTATTTCTATTTTTTCTTTTATAATGTTTATTTCTGCATTATTATCAAAAATTTCTTTCTTAAAAATTCCTTGCCTTATAGTTCCCATTTGCGGTCTTGCATCTGATATTATTTCTGCCATTATGTTTCCGCCAAGCGCTGGTCTAGTCCAAAGCACATTACCATTTTCAATATCAACTCCAAGACTTGTACAATCCGCTGTGAGTCCAAGGTCTAATTTTGATGCAATTCTAGGGCCTAAATCTCTACCATTTAATGTCGCACCTATGAGAATAGTATTTGGTTTATACTTTTCTATAAGTTTTACAATAGCATATTCATAAACTTCTACATTATATTCGTTGTAAATTTTAGAATCGAGTACTATTAACTCTTCTACACCATAATCTTTAAGTTCTTCTAAAACTTTATTTGAAGGACTTGCTAATACTACCGCAACAAGTTTTTGATTTAAATCTTTAGCTATTTTTCTCGCTGGAGTTAAAAGTTCTAAACTTACGCTTTTACATTTATTTTCTTCATCGGTTTCAATAAGAACCCAAACATTTTTATAATCTGTCATATTTACCTCCATAGAACTATAATCCAAGTAATTTTACAAGTTTAGAAACGGCATCTTTTGAATTATCATCATTAAAAATTAAATTATCTTTTTTCACTCTATTAGTATACGTCTTTTTAACTTTAGTAGGTGAACCTTTAAGTCCTATTTTTGTAGTATCTATATTTTCAAGACTTGCTAAATTAAGCGTTTCTATTTCATAGTTTCTTGCTTTTATCTTATTTTTCATAGTAGGAAATCTCAAATTATCTGTTTTAGTAAAAGTAACAAGACAAGGTAGTGCTGACTCTATAGTCAAACTCATCTCATCTAATAATTTAATAACATTTACTTTATCCTTTATAACTTTTATACTTGTTGCAGAAGTAATTTGTGGTATATCTAACTTGCCCGCTATTTCAGGACCTACCTGCGCAGTATCTCCATCAATAGCTTGTTTACCACAAAATATAAGGTCGAATTTACCATTTTTTTGTTCAATCTGTTTTATAGCTTCTACTAATATATAGCTTGTCGCTAAAGTATCAGAACCGCCAAATCTTGGATCTGTAACTAAATAAGCTTTATCAGCACCAAGAGAAAGTATATCTCTTAACATAAGTTCAACTTGCTTTGGACCCATTGATAAAACTGTAATATTTACATTTTCTAAACTATCTTTTATTTCAAGAGCCTTCTCAAGTGCATACTCATCATAAGTATTAAGGATACTTGGAACACCCTTACGAATTATCCTACTTGTTACAGGATCTATTTTTATTTCACTAGTATCTGGAACTTGTTTTACACATACCAAAATATTCATTAATTTTTCTCCTAAATATATACAAAATTAGATAGTAAAATTTTAGCACAAAAACATTATTTTTCCAACAATCAATATAGATTAAAAAATAACGCTTTAAATTTTAACGTCTACAAAAATAACGCATATTAAAATAAACACTAAAGTAAAAACTCTTTGTGAAAATTTAATATGCGTTATTTAAAACACTATACTATATTTTAACTATTTATTACAATATTCATCTATTAATAATTTACCTAGTTTATATGCATTATGCATATCATCTAGTTTTGAAACCGCTATATGTGAATGAATATATCTAGCCGCAACCCCAAGTACTATAGTAGGTGTCGCAACCCTATTCAAATGATAAGCTCCTGCATTAGTTCCGCCACCTCTTCTTACCGCAACTTGATAATTAACGTTATTTTCTTTTGCAACTTCAATAGCGTGATTTACAAGTTTTGGATTTATAATAGCAGAACCGTCTTTTAATCTAAGTTGTACACCTTTACCTAATGCACCTTGTGAAAATTCAGGAGAAACAACAGTATCATCGGCAGGAGTTCCTTCAAAACAAAGTCCAAATTCAGCTTCGTATCTCTGTGCTAAAACTCTTGCACCTCTTAATCCCATTTCTTCTTGGGCTGAAAGTAAACCTAAAACTTGTGTATATCCCTTTTCAGCAATATAATTCATAAGTTCTATTACTATAGATGAACCAAGTCTATCATCAAAAGCCTTGCCCATCATTATATCGTTCATTTCATTATAAGAAAATACTGTGTCCGGAACCATAGGCGCACCTAATTCTATACCCATAGCCAAAACTTCTTCTTTTGATGTAACGCCCACATCTACTAAAATATCCTGCTCTGTAAATTTAGAATCTCCAGTTTTAAAATGTGGAGGTATCGATGCAACAACACCCCTTACATATTTACCTGACTTTGTTTTAACCATAAATGATTGAGAAAGTAAATTTTCAAGCTGCCATCCACCAAGCGTTACTATTTTCATAAGACCGTCATTTCTTATAGCTTGCACCATAAGTCCAACTTCGTCTAAATGTCCATCAAGTATTATAAAAGGTTTGTTTTCATCAAAACCCTTTGGCATAATTACCGTGTTATTCATAGGGTCTGATTTAACAGTAAGTCTTTCATCTGTAAGTTTCTTTACAAGCTCAATAACTTCATCTTCGTGCCCAGATGTTCCATAAACATTAGACATAAGTTCTAAAGTTTCTAATAATTTTTTCTCCATAATTTCTCCTTATGCAAAATAAAATAATTTTTTAGTTGTCTTTATCAGCAAAATACTTTTCGTTAAAAATTTCGTATAAATAATACTTATTAAAAAGCTTAGTTCTCTTAACTATTACTTCTAAACCATTCTTTTCATATAAATTTGAATTTCCAAACTGCCCTATAAAAGAATATCCTATAGAATCTAAATGCTCTTTAAAAGCATCAACTCCATTTTCATCTGCGTTAGACAAAAACTTAGTTCCATTTTTAGAAATCTCAATTACGTCAGCACCACTAGCGCCTAACTTTGATAATCCACAAAGTACAGGGCACAAACTATATTTTTTTACAAGTTTTATAACTTTAAAAGCAGAATAAACAGCTGCTGTTGTTACAAAAACTATCCCGAAAATTTTTAAATATTTTTTCATATTACCTCCTATATATGCTAAAACACATCTATAATTATTATAACTCATATTTTATAATTAATCAAATGATTTTATAAATTTGGTTCTTTAAAATGGTCTTCAGGTCTTATTTCATTTCCTGCACTAGGAATAGATAAAGACCTATAATATTCTAAATCATCTATATTAACTTCATCAACGAAACTAATAGAGGATAACCAACTATTTTTCTTTAATCTTATAGCACTTACACCAATAGTACTCCTAGATGTTTTTTCATTTATTAAAGATGTAGATATTAAAAGTAAATTTTTAGACTTATAGTCTTGCCTAGCGATTACCAAATCTATATCATCCTCTATATAAATAATTTTTACAAGTTTTGATTTGTCAGAATATGCCTTTAAAAGTTTTTTCCTATACTGCTTGGTTGAATAACTAGATAATTTTACCTTGGCAATCTTTCCGTCTTCATAAGCAAATATAAAATATCCTTTATAATCCTTAGTTGAATGAATAAATATAGGCTTTTCATTTTGTTCAAGTCCCATTATATTATATATATAACTACCTAGTTCAGACGCTTTACAATCTAACAGTTCGTGAACCTTTATAAAGTGAACATTAAATTTATCTGTAAACACTAACAAATCACTTATATTTCGAGAATCAACTTCACAAATTATATCATCATTTTCTTTTAACTTTTGCTCAGAACTAGCTTTTAAAGAATTAAGACTTATTTTCTTTACATACCCTTCACCAGTCAAAAAGATTTTACAATTGTAATCATCTATCATAGGTTCACTTATACTAACAACATTTATTTTCTCTATTATTTCCGTTTTTCTAGGGGCAGCATACTTTTCTCTAACAGATTTAACTTCACTTTTAATAATATCTTTTAGCTTTTCATCAGATTCAATAGTAGAAACTATATCCGATATTTCATCTTTAAGCTTAACTATATCATTAATGCTGTTTAAAAGATAATCTTTATTAAGGTTACGAAGTTTTATTTCCGCAACATAAGTTGCCTGTTTTTCATCTATCCCAAAACCATCCATAATATTTGGAACTACTAATTTATCATTTTTAGTAGAACGAATTATATTTATAACCTTATCTATATCGAGTAAAACTTTTTCTAAACCTTTTAATAAATGCAGTCTATCTTTAAGTTTTGTTTCTTTGAATTTAAGTCTTCTTACTATCTGCGTTTTTCTAAGTTTTATCCATTCATCTACAATTTCGCCAACACCGAGAACCATAGGTAATCCGTCAACTAATAAGTTTAAATTACAAGAAAAATTATCTTCAAGTGGTGTAACGCTGTATAGTTTTTCCATTAATATTTCAATATCAGTAGACTTTTTTACATCTATTGCAATTTTAAGACCTTTTAAATCAGTTTCATCTCTTATGTCGTTTATCTCTTTAAAACTACCCTTTTTATACTCTACTATCATTTTATCCATAATAGCTTCAACTGTAGTTGTATATGGAATTTCTAATATTTCAAGGCATCTAGCTTTCTCATCATACCTATATTTAGCCCTTAATTTAACCGAACCATAACCCGTAGTATAAATCTTTTTAAAGGCAACTTTATCATTTATAATATACCCGCCTGTAGAAAAATCGGGAGCCTTTAAATAATCCATAGGATCTGCATCACCATTTAGCTTTGCTATTGTAAAATCTGCTACCTCTTTTAAATTAAAACTTGGTATGCTACTTGCCATACCAACAGCTATCCCCTTATTGGCATTGACTAAAATATTTGGAAAAGTTACAGGTAGTAATTTAGGTTCTTTCATAGTCGAATCATAGTTATCTACAAAGTCGACAGAATCTTCATCTATATACCTAAAAAGCTCTTCACAAACCTTTTCAAGCTTTACTTCTGTATACCTTGAAGCGGCATAAGCCATATCTCTAGAACTAACTTTACCAAAGTTACCCTTTGAATCTATATAAGGAATAATAAGCGCATCATAACCCCTAGTAAGTCTAACCATAGTTTCATATATAGCGGCATCTCCGTGTGGATTTAGTTTCATAGTTTGTCCTACTACATTAGCACTTTTTGTACGCTGATTTTTTAAAAGGTGCATCTTATACATAGTGTATAAAAGTTTTCTATGTGACGGCTTAAATCCATCAAGTTCTGGTATAGCCCTAGAAACTATTACACTCATCGCATAAGGCATATAGTTTTCAGATAAAGTTTCCGGTACAAGCATTTTTTTTATATTATCTTTCACTTTTACCCCCACTAACTAACATCTAATTCATCCAAATACTTATGCCCATTAACTCTTATATATTCTTTTCTAGCAACTATATCATCGCCAAGTAGTGTTTCAAACATAGTATTAGTAAGCGTTTCGTCATCTGGTTCAACAGCTATTAATCTTCTAGTTTCAGGGCACATAGTAGTATGCCACATCATTTGTGGTTCATTTTCACCAAGACCTTTTGAACGCTGAATTTTATGAGATTTATCCCCTATCATTTCTAAAATTTCTGTTTTTTCTTTTTCATTGTATGCAAAATAAGTATCATCCTTTGTAGAAATCTCAAATAATGGCGATTCAGCTATGAAAATTTTTCTTTCTCTAATCAAAGTAGGCATAAGTCTATATATCATAGCAAGTATAAGCGTCCTTATCTGAAATCCGTCTACATCTGCATCTGTACATATAATAACTTTTCCCCAATTTAAACTATTTATATCAAAAGGTATCGCCTTTTTTAAATGCTTACTTTTGAGTTCGACTCCGCACCCCAAAACTGAAACTAAATCGGCTATTATATCACTTGAAAAAATCTTTTCGTCTTCCGCTTTAAGACAGTTTAGTATTTTACCCCTAACTGGTATTATTGCTTGAAACTCTGCGTCTCTCGCCAGTTTACAAGAACCTAAAGCTGAATCACCCTCTACTATATAAAGTTCTCTTCTTTTTACATCTTTAGTCCTGCAATCGACAAATTTCTTTATTCTATTTGTGATATCTATTTTTTGAGTCAATTTTTTCTTTAGATTCAGTCTAGTTTTTTCTGCTTTTTCCCTAGAACGCTTATTTACAAGAATTTGTTCTATTACTTTTTCAGCCTCTAATTTATTTTCAATAAAAAATACTTCTAATTCATGCCTTATAAAATCTGTCAAAAACTTTTGTATAAACTTATTTGTTATCGCTTTTTTAGTCTGATTTTCATAACTAGTAGTTGTAGAAAAAGAATTTACTATAACTATAAGGCTATCTTCTATATCAGAAAAAACAATTTTTTTCTCGCCCTTTTGATACTTTCCAAGTTTCTTTATAAAAGTATCAATTTCGCTTACAAATGCAGATTTTACAGCTTTATCAGGTGCTCCTCCGTGTTCTAAAAAACTAGAGTTATGATAATATTCAGTTAAATTTATTTCATTATTAAAGCAAAATGCTATTTCAGCTTTAACTTTATATTCAGGCTTATCTTCTCTATCTTGTCCTACACCTTCATCAGTATAATACTCTATTGAAGATATATTCTTACCCGATGAAATTTCATTTATATAATCAACTATTCCGTTTTCATATAAAAATTTAAAAACTTCGTCCGTATCTTCATTGTAAAGTTCAAATTCTATTCCTTTATTAACGACGGCTTGCTGTTTTAATATCGTTTTAAAGTGATAAAGCGGTATATCTATATCTGTAAAAACTTCTAAATCAGGTTTCCATATCTGCAAAGTTCCGGATGTTTTATCATTTATATCTGTAACCCTTAATCCGCCTATATTTTCGCCCTTTTCAAAATTTAATTCATAGAGTTTTCCGTCTCTCTTGACTTCTACCTTAAACCATTCAGACGCATATTGAGTAGCACAAGCCCCTAGTCCATTTAAACCCAAGCTATATTCATAATCTCCGCCACTATTATTTTTATATTTACCGCCTGCATAAAGTTCACAGTAAACAAGTTCCCAGTTATATCTCTTTTCCTTTTCATTGTACCCAAGTGGAATTCCACGACCAAAGTCTTCTATAGAAATTGATTTATTTTTAAATCTCTTGATTACAATTTTTTTTCCGTGCCCTTCTCTAGCCTCATCTATTGAATTAGATAAAATTTCAAAAAAAGCGTGACTTGCACCTTCTAGTCCGTCTGAACCAAATATAACAGACGGTTTTTTTCTTACTCTATCTGCACCCTTTAAAGAAGATATACTACTATTATCATAAGTATTTTTAGTTTTCAAAATCATCTCCATTTGTATAAATTATTCTATTTTCTAAATTTTTTGCCTTTTCATAATCGCTAAGTATAGCACCAAAACTAACATTTTTAGCAGAATTTACTATAGAATTTTTAGCATTTGATTCATAACTCATTATATATTCCAAAATTTTCTTAACTTCATCTCTTTTTGAATCCCCTTTTCCAAGCTTAACATCACAAGAACAAGGTACTGGTGGTATATCGTGCTGTTTAATAAATTTTATAATATTCTTTTCTTCTACATAATAAAGCGGTCTTATAAGTTCCATATTTTCATAATTTTTACTTACAATTTTTGGCATCATAGTCATATACTTGCTTTGATAAATTATATTCATAAGTATTGTTGCAGCCACATCATCGTGATGATGTCCAAGTGCAATTTTATTAGCACCTATTTCTTTAGCCTTTTTATACAAAAATCCCCTACGCATCCTTGCACACATAAAACAAGGGGACTTAACCTTCATATCTATTAAAGTTTCAAACAAATCTGCATTAAATATATGCGCATCTAATCCAAGATTTGATATTAACTTTTCCATATCAAGCCTTACATCTTTTGGAAAGCCAGGGTCCATAGAAAGTATACTAAGTTTAAATTTAATACTACTATGTTGGCTCAACTCTTTCATAAGTAAACTTAAAAGTATTGAATCTTTTCCACCCGAAAAACATACAGCTACGTGGTCGTTTTCATTCACAAGACTAAATTCTTTTAAAGCCCTAATAAAAGGCACCCACAAAGTTTTACGATTAGCCTTTATTAAACTTCTTTGTATCGTTTTAACATCACTAATCATATACTAAATCGCCTTATTTCTATCTAAAGTACTCTCTTTTACAAAGTAATTATTTTTACCCGATATACTTTTTTTAACAAGTACGCTTTTAATACTTAATACGCAACATTTTGAACAGTATGCTTTTACCACAATTTTATTTTTATGGGTATTATAATTTCTCTTTTGTTTTATAATTTTTTTACCACAATTTAAACACTTTAGTTTCAATAATTTAGGTTCAACTTTTAATAAATCAATTTCAAAAAACTTCGGCAAATGGACAGTATTATTCGCATTTTTTACAAACTTATTTAGATTAACTTTTTGCGATAATTCTTTTAAAACTTTAACCGTCAAATCCGCATCATCAACAGCAGTATGCATATCAGCGTGATTAGTATCTATACCTAAATTTTCAGCTGCCCTTTCCAAAGACGGTATTAACTTTATATCCATAGTCTTTGTAAACACTTCCTGCGCATCTATATATTTAGTATAGTTAATCTTAGAATTATCTATACCAAAAAACATATTATTTATATACATAACTCTAATATCTGTATCAGAAAAAGTAACCAAAGTATAATCTTTCCCTAAAAACTCAATAAACTCTTTTATAACATTTTCATAACTATTTGAATATTCTAACTGTTCATACGTAAGACCTGTAATTTTACGCACAACATTTGCAACTTTTTTATACACGACAGGTTTTACTAATTTTTCAAACTTATCTATAACCTTAAAATTTTTATCGAGCTTATATGCTCCAAATTCAATAATCTCATCGAACCCACTACCTCTAAAATTTATATCCGATTTATTAACATTCTGTTTAGGTTCATAGAAAAGATTATTCCATTCCAAATCAAAAACTATATACATTAAAATCTCTTTTCTTATAATTTATAAAATAACACATATACTTAAATACACATTATTTATTTAATAAAGCCAACATACTTAAAATCCAAATCTTATTATATCATAAGTATACATTAGTTTACAAGGACATAGACATAGAGTTTTCCACCAATAAAAAAGAAAATGTAACTATACAATATATACCGCCACATTTTCTTTTAATTTTATATTTTTAAGCTTAATCTTCAGCACCTTCGGTAGCAGGTTTTAAAACTATATTTAAAACTATACCAATAATTGATGCAAGGGCAAGCCCACCAAACTTGAAATCTATGCCGCTTATAGTTACATTCAGCATACTTCTTCCTAGCCCAAGTACTAAAATTACAGACGCTATAATTAAATTCCTAGAGCAATTTAAGTTCACTTTGTGTTCAACAAGAGTTCTAAGTCCTACAGACGCTATCATACCAAATAAAACTATAGATATACCGCCTATTACAGCTGTCGGTATACTTTCAATAAGCGCAGATACTGGAGGCATAAGCCCTAAAAGTATAGCAAACACAGCAGCTATACGCATTATTATAGGATTGTGTCTTTTAGTTAATGCAAGCACCCCTGTATTTTCACTATATGTAGTATTAGCAGGACCACCAAACATAGCAGATAACGAAGTTGCAAGACCATCTCCCACAAGCGTTCTATGAAGACCTGGGTCTTTTGCATAATTTTGTCCTGTAGTTTCTCCAATCGCTATAATATCACCAATATGTTCTACCATAGTAGCTAATGCTACGGGCGCAGTTATCATAATTATTGATAAGTCAAATTTCGCAACTACAAAATGTGGTAATGCAAACGGAGTTTTATTAAAAGCATCAACTACTGGTGCAAAATCTACATTGTTTGATAGAACAGAAACTGTATAACCGACTATAAGCCCAATCATTACAGGTAATACTTTTAGAAATCCTTTTGCATAAATACTTACCCCAGAAACTACTATAAAAGTTATTACAGCTAGCCACGCCATAGGATAATTTTTACCACCGTCTAGCCCAGCCATTGAAATAGCTGTTCCTGCAAGGTTAAGACCTATTACTATGATAATCGGTCCTGTTATTATAGGAGGAAAATATTTTAAAACCCTATCTTCCCCAAATAATGCTATAAAACCTGCCAAAGCTAAATAAACAAGACCTGCAACAACAAGTCCACCACCTGCATAACTAGTTACATAGTCCTTTCCTTCCACAGAATCAAGACTAAGTCCAAGACTTGTAGCCTTTTCTTTTGCTATAGTCATTGATGATGCTATAGGTGCAAGAAATGCAAACGATGAGCCTAAAAACGCAGGAACTTTCCCTTTAGTTACAACGTGGAAAAGTAACGTTCCACACCCAGCCATAAAAAGACTCACGCTAACATCTAACCCAGTAAGTCTAGGAACCAATATAGTTGCACCAAACATTGTGAAAACGTGCTGTATCCCTAGAATAATTAGCTTCCATATTGGAAGTTGCGAATTTGTTTTTGTCATAAACCCTCCTTTTTTACGCATAGAAAAACGCCTAATCTATATTATAAACTGGCGTTTTCTATGTAACCTAAAACACTACTCGTGTTCTTGCCTACTCTCTATAACTTTATCAGCTAATTCTTTTGGCACTTCTTCATATCTTTCAAATTCTATTGTAAATGATCCCCTTGCTTGAGTCATAGACCTTAAATCTGAAGAATATGTAAACATTTCTGACTGAGGTGCCTCTGCCAATACTTTTTGCTTGCCATTTCGCGTTTGCTCCATGCCAAGTATTTTTCCTCTTCTCTTATTCATATCTCCCATTATATCACCTAAATAATCTTCTGGGATTACAATTTCAACTTTCATAATTGGTTCAAGAAGAACAGGTTTCGCTTCTTTTAGACCTTTTTTAAAAGCAATACTTGCAGCCATTTTAAAAGCATTTTCGTTTGAGTCTACATCGTGATAAGAACCATCATATAAAACAGCTTTCAAATTAACTACTGGATATCCTGCCAAAACACCTTTAGATAAACACTCTCTAAGACCTTTTTCTACAGCAGGTATATATTGTTTTGGAACTGACCCACCAAAAATTTCTTCACTAAATTCAAATTCTTCTTCGCTATGAGAAAATCTAATATGAACATCTCCATATTGACCTGAACCACCAGACTGTTTCTTGTGCTTACCTTGAACATCAGATTTGCCCTTTATAGTCTCTCTATACGCAATTTTTTGATCTTCTAAATCGACAGCTACACTATATAAATTTTTAAGTTTAGAAGTAATAACATTCAGCTGTATATTCCCTTGGCCACCAATTAACATTTGATGAGTTTCTGTATTTCTTTCAACACTAAATGAAGGATCTTCATCCGCAAGTTTGTGTAAAGCTGTACCTATTTTATCTTCATCTTTTTTATCTCTAGGTGAAATCGCCATAAATAAACAAGGTTTTGGATAAGTAATTCCCTCATATTTTATAGGCGCTGATTTATCACAAAGTGTATCGCCTGTAGATGTATTGTTAAGTTTAGAAGTAGCAATTATATCACCAACAGATGCACCGTCAGTTACAGTTTGCTCTTTTCCTCTTAAATAAAATAGATTTTGAATTTTCTCAGTTTCCATAGTTGTTGCATTTAAAACTTCATCATCTTTATTTAAAATACCTGAATTTACTTTAATGAGTGAAATTTTACCAACGAATTGGTCAACTATAGTTTTGAAAACTATGCCTGAGAAAGGCTCATCTTTTGAAACTATTCTTGCTATTTCTTCGTCTGTTTCAGGATTTACTCCCTCACACTTTCCTTCGTGCATATCTTTAGGAGTAGGCAAATACTCAAATGCCATTTTAAGCATACCTATTACACCCCTTGCACCAATTGTAGAACCCATAATTACAGGAACTGTATCTCCGTTTAAGACACCCTTTCTAAGTCCTGCGTGGATTTCTTCAGTAGTAAATTCTTCACCATTAAAGAATTTTTCTAAAAGAACCTCATCGGCCTCTGCAACAGCTTCAACTAACATTTCATAAAGTGGCGCTATTTGCTCTTTATATTCTTCAGGAACTTCAACATCTTTCATACTATTACCATCAAATACTCTAGCTGTTTTATCAACAACATTTACGTATCCTGAAAAATGGTTATCTTTGTAAATTGGAATTTCAAAAGGTGCTATTTTCTTACCAAATTTTTCTTTCAAACTTGCAATAAGTTCCATAAATTTAATATCTTCTTTGTCCATCTTATTCAAAAATAAAATTTTAGGCATATTAAGTTCTTCTGTTAAATCCCAAGCTTTTTCAGTACCTACTTCTATACCACTTGAAGCATCTAATACAATTATAGCTCCACCAGCAACTCGAAGAGAAGAATTTATTTCACCTTGAAAATCAAAAGAACCAGGAGTATCCAAAATATTATACTTATGACTCTTATAATCTAAAGGTATTACAGAAGTTGCAATAGAATAACCTTTAGCGATTTCTTCTTTATCATAGTCAGAAACTGTATTTCCTGTTTCTACTGTTCCTAGCCTTTTAGTCTCGCCAAGTGTGTAAAGCATAGATTCAATCAATGTAGTCTTTCCACAACCTGCATGACCAAGCAACGCAATATTTCTTATTTTGTCAACTGGATAAGCTTTCATTATAACCTCCTCGGTTTATTATGTATTTAACATTTACTACTCTTATATAAAATATATAAGTTTATTTTTTTAATTTGAATGTTAATAATTTGTATATCTTTACTCAATCTTAATATACCTACACCCAATTTATTATAAATTATAGCTTATTTTTTTTCAAGTAGTTTTAAAGAAATAATAGATTTTTTTTCTTATCAAAGCAAATTTAAGTTAAAAATTAAATTATCCATAAAAAAATTACATAACACATAAATTTTTAAAATATACACTACCTTTATTTAACAAAATAACTTATAATAACAGCATTTTCGCCCGCATGAGTCGCAATAACAGAACCTAAATCAAAATAATTTTTGTTATAATCTTTTATGCCAGAAGTTCTTCATTGTAATTTAGTTCTTGTAGAGAATTTGCTATAATGTTTAAAGCCTTATTTTTACCCCTAGCCTTTTTATTATAAGCCTCTAACATACCATTTTCAACAATAATCATTGCTTTTATATTTAAAAGATTACCTGCAAAAAACTTTACATGAGAAATTCTGCCTCCTCTTTTAAAATTATCCAATTTATCAGCCATACCCAGTGTAACAACTTTATCTTTTAATGCGGTTATTTTAGTTATTATTTCATCTGCTTTTAGATTATTATTCCTCATTTTTATCGCTTGAAAAACTAAATTTCTTAAACCAACCGATACATTTGCAGAATCTATAACGCAAATATTTTTATTATCACTCATACCTTTTGCTATATTTGCGCTTTGATATGTACCTGAAAGTTTTTCAGATAAAGTAATACAAATTATTTCATCTTTATCATATTTATTAAATACGTTCAAAAAATCAACAGGTGTAGGCTGAGAAGTTGTAGGATGATTATCTTTTAAAAGTTCATAAAATTCTTCATTTGTAAAATCAACTCCGTCCTTATACATATCTTTATTAAAAAAAACATATAGCGGCACAACATCTATATTTAACTCACTTGCCTCTATCTGACTAATACCTGAAGTGGAATCGGTTACTATTCTAATCATTTTCAACATCTCCTATTCTTTGCAATTTATTAGAAATATCAATTAAGTTTTTATAAAACTCTTCAACTTTATCATTATCTATATATACTGTGTTACAAATTTTCTCGGTAGTTTTTTTATTGATATCAAAAATTTCTTTGCCCTTTTTACTTAACTTATATACAGATTTATTACATTCACCTATAGACTCTTCAATTAACTTATCTTTTTTTAACAGCACAATATTTCTAGAAACAAAGGCTTTATCTAGTTTCAAATTTTCACAAAAACCTTTAAATGTAAGAGTCTTATTTTTCCCAAGGCAATATATAAAGTCCATTTGAGAACCTTTTAAGCCAAACTTTTTCAGCTCCATTAATTTTATTTTTTGAATATCTCTATTTATTTTTTTTATTAAAAAAGTAAACGCTTCAAACCTTTTAAGCATTTTAATCCTCCCCATAAATTTATAAGCCCACAATATTTTATCAAAATCTTGTTGACTTGTCAACAAGGGTTATTTTAAAGTTTAGATACATTTGTATTAAACTTATTAAATTTAAACAAAAAAGAGACTATAATTAGTCTCTCTTTTAATAGTTTATATACTATTTTTTACGGAATTTTATACCACATATTAGTAGTATAGAACCTATTACAAATGCAAACTTTGCATAAGCAGTAGAGTTTAAACCATCTCCAGTTTTAGGAAGTTTAGTTATTTTAACTTCTTCTTTCAATGTGTTCTTCGGCGTTTCTTTAGCTATATCATACTGCTTTCTGTTCTCTAAAGTCCCAACACTTACTTTTTCGCCGTCTGTTTTTACCTCTACAGCTTTTTCATCTGCAGATAATACGTAGCCTTGTAATGCTTTTATTTCTTTTAATTTATAACTTCCGTATTCTACATCTGTAAACTCTACTTTTCCGTCTTTATCTGTAACAGCTCTATATAACGGCTTATCTCCCGCTTTATAATCCTTTACAAAAAGTCCGTATTCTACTCCTGATAGTTTTTTATTTCTATCTGCTGCATCTACTTTTATTAGACTTACAGAGCCTTTTATTTTTCTGTTCTCTAAAG
>PDWI01004234.1_pt1 | contig 19433 bp, 18 predicted proteins | sample 1430891 | NCBI WGS metagenome assembly PDWI01 (sample SAMN01162508, study PRJNA174530) | Oral metagenome, whole genome shotgun sequencing project. | biome: Marine environment; feature: Marine mammal; material: Swab sample of the gingival sulcus; isolation source: swab sample of gingival sulcus...
GAATATGCTGATACCGTCTTTCAGAAACTGTATCTCCTGATTTTTCTGGGCCAACCGCTTTTCATTTATGGCATAGCCTTGAACCAGATACTCTTTTAATCGGTTTGTTGCCCAGATGCGAAATTGGGTGCCTCTAATTGATTTTACCCTGTACCCGACAGAAATAATAACATCGAGATTGTAATACTTTACTTTATAGTTTTTGCCGTCCGAAGCAGTTGTCAAGAATTCCTTGACAACTGAATCTTTATGTAACTCCCCTTCTTTGAAACTATTGTTTATATGAAGACTGATGTTCTGTTTGGTCTGATTAAACAATGAAGCCATTTGCGATTGATTCAACCAGACGGTATCTTTTTCAAAATTGACTTTTATTTCTGTTTGCCCGTCCAGAGTCTTATATATTTCAATTTTATTTTCCATTTCCGGCTTCCTTTTCCTTTTTGATTTTTTCCAACAGCTTTTCGGCCGGTTCCCAGTCAGCTTCTTTGTAACGATCTGTAAACTTTCTATTATCATCTACAGGTTGATATTTTAAAAATTCCTGTTCTGCCTGTTCTCCAAAATTTTTCGTATCAACCAAAAAGAGGATTCGCTTGGCCTGGGAGAATTGTAATAACCTGTACACAAAAGTGCAGGCGGTAAATGTTTTGCCAGCACCGGTAGCCATCTGAATAAGTGCTTTGGGACGATTATCCTTGAAAGATTTTTCTAAATTACGAATGGCTTTTACCTGTGCAGGTCTTAGACCCTCCTCTTCCAATTCAGGAAGATCTTTCAATCTTGCTCTTAAGGTAGGTGTCTTTTCAAACCACTCTTTCAGGGTTTTTGGCTGATGAAAATAGAAAACAGGTCTTGATTTTGGTTTTGGATCACGATAATCGGTAAATCTGGTTACAATACCAGTAGGTTCATAAACAAATGATAATGGCTCCTTGTTCAGGTTGTATTTTAAAGTTGCATTGGCGTACCCTGCGGCCTGATCTTCTGCAACGGTTAATCGTTCCCCTTCTTCTGCTTTTTTTGCTTCTATTACACCAACTGGCTTTCTTTCAACAAATAACACATAATCTGCCGGCCCGATATCTGTTTGATATTCACGAACGGCAACACCAATACCAGCAGACAGATTTACTTCATCTTTGGATTGAACCGTCCAGCCTGCTTCACAAAGCATTTTATCAATGGCATCTCTTGCTTTTTGTTCCGGGTTTTGATTATACATAATCATTCCTCTATATTTCCCATCCTATTTATATCCATTAGAATCAAAATTCAAAATAGTCATTTGGTTTTTTTCGTACTTTATTGGAGGAGTTGTTGTAAGATATTGATATAAAGCAATTTTATTGTGATAGAATAATGGAAGGCAGGGGCGAAAAGGTGGGGCATTGGTCAAACAGATCGTCTGAGCGTTGTTGCAGTTCCGGGATGGTTTTGGATTTGAGGATTTTTTTCAAGGGGGCTTTGCTGTCTTCAAAGGATGGGCCAAGAAATTTCCAGAATCCTTTCATGCGGTTCATCACATGACCAGGGCCTTCCAGGGCGTTTTGGTAGCCTTTGAGCAGGTCTTCATGGAATTGGTATAGGCGGTCGGTTTTTGTTTTTTCTGGAGCAGAAACGATGTCCTTTATTTCTTCCCCAAGAAAAGGGTTGGATAAAAGTCCCCTGCCGAGCATGAATTGGTTCACACCAGGAAACCGATGCTGAATATGGCAAAAGCTTTTTTTGTCCACGATGTCTCCGTTGTAGGTGACAGGGTGGGCGATTTTTTCCAGGGCAGAAGAAAAAGCATCCAGATACGGTCTGCCCTGGTACATCTGGGTTCCGGTTCTGGGATGCAGGATGATTTCGCAAATGTCGTGTCGGTTGAGAATGGGAATCAGGGCATGGATTTCTTCAATGGATCGGTAGCCCAGGCGAAGTTTGATGCTGAGTTTTGCCCGGATATGCGGGATCATTTCTTCCAGAATCCCATCAATGATTTCAGGATAGGGCAGAAGACCTGATCCTCGTTTCTTTTTTGCCACTTTGGTGTGGGGGCAGCCAAGGTTGAGGTTCACGGTTTGGTGTCCCAGATCAAAAAGCCGGTTGGCAAGAAAAATCAAATCTTCCGGGGCATTGCCCATCATCTGGGGAACCACGGGCAAGAGGTTCTGCCCCGGTTCCAGATTTCGCAGTCTGGCATCCCGGATTCTTTCGTGTCCCATTGTGGAGATAAAGGGTGCCATTGCCTGGTCAATGCCTTGGAAATGCTTGGCAAATACGTTTCTGAAGGTAATATCTGTGTAGCCCTGCAATGGAGCCAGGATGATAAACGGGCTTTCAGATACGTCACTCATTGGGATCGTCTTTTTTTATGGCCTTTGGTTTCATGGAAACTTTCAGTTCAGGTGGAATTTTGCAGACCGGTATGGGGTTGATTTTGTGAAGGGTGGCCTTGTGCAGCCGCCGATAAATGGAAAGTACTTCTTCCTGCCGGGGATTCAATGAAACGGCATTCTGCTTTTTCTTTGGCAGGGTTTCAAACTCCATTGCCCATTCCAGTTCCGGGTAACTTGCCCCCATTCTCTGTTCATCTGTCAGGGATTCTTCCCACAGACCGTCCGTGGGCGCTGCCTGGATGATTTCTCCTGAAATTCCAACAGTTTTTGCAATTTCATATACTTCTGATTTGGTGAGATCCCCGATGGGAGAAAGGTCCACGCCGCCATCTCCGTATTTGGTGAAAAATCCCACGCCAAAATCTTCAATCTTGTTTCCGGTGCCTGCCACAAGGAGACGCTTTGCTCCTGCAAAGGCGTAGAGGGCAAGCATCCGCAAACGGGACCGGGTATTTGCCATGGAAAGATCATTTTTTTGTACATCTTCGGGCAAGCCTTGATAAATGGACGCGAACATGGGAGTCATATCCAGATCATGGATGGCCACATTGTCAAAGGATTGTTCCAGGCTGTGCAGGTGGGAAACTGCCCTCTGCACCTGGTCTTTTTCCTGATAAATGGGCATGTGAATGGCCCACACCTGAAGTCCTGTATTGGCACACAGCCAGGATGTTACCGCAGAATCAATGCCCCCGGAAATCCCCACGGCAAATCCGTCCATGCCGGATTTTTCAGCATATTCTTTCAGCCATTGGGTGATATGTTCTATTATACGGATGGTATTCATTTTTTATGTCCGGCTTTGGTTCGTGTTTGTTATATTTTTTGAGTTTTCAGTTTGTTGTGTGTGGATCAATTGGTTGTTGAGATTCAAGATTTACCAGCAAGGGGAAGATACATGATATGCTGGTAAGGTGCAACCCTGATTTGTGCTGCTTTGAACAGGGTTGACCAGCAGGAAAAATTTTTTTACAACGAAGAAAAAATCTGTTCACCGGAGGATAAAAAACCAGAAATCATGGGAAAGAAATTGATAAATTCTTATATTGCAGAGCTATGGATAAAGTACGATTCCATTGATATTCCTGAATGTTTTGGAAGTTTTAGTAAGCGAGAAAAAGTATGCCGAGGATATTGTGGGCTTGCCATGAAATGCTGCGTATTAAAAGGGTTTCATCCCGGTGCGGAGCTGCTTGATATGATATTAAATCAACCGGAACCTTCTGATAAATTTCATTAAATCAAATGAACGTGTCCGTAAGAGACCAGGAAAATTGCTGCCGATGAATTTTTTGGGAAAAGAGAGTATTGCCAGGGGCTTTTTGGAGGTTTTTTCCAATCCCCTGTTCAGTCGTTTATACGGACATCTTACCCGTATTTCCCGTCCGCACTTTGTTGCAAAATTTTTTATTCGACTGTTTTCCCGGCATTACAGGATTTCCATGGAGGATTACCAGGGCACCATGTCCGATTATTCTTCCCTGGGGGAGTTTTTCATTCGCCCCCTTGATCCGAAAGTTCGTCCACTTGTGCCCAAAGCAGGGCTGCTTGTCTCTCCGGCAGACGGTGTGTTGTCCCATGTGGAGGAAATTGTTTCTGATGAGGCAATCCAGATCAAGGGAAAGACCTATTCCCTTTGTGAACTTGTGGGGAAAAGTCCGGCCGAAAAAGAACAGGACTGGTCAGGCGGCTGGCAATTGGCTGTGATTTACCTGTCCCCTTCCAATTATCACAGGTTTCATTATCCCATGGATGGAAAACTTTTATGGATGCAGCATTTGGGGAACCGTCTTTTTCCTGTCAATTCCCTGGGGCTTTCTTTTGTTGAGAATTTGTTCGTTAGAAACGAGCGCGTGGTGTCCTGTTTTGAGACCAATGGACATGCCTGGTATCTGGTGGCTGTGGGTGCGGCTTTTGTGGGCGGAATTCACATGGGATTGCATCCTTTGCCCATGGTTTCCGGTGAAAAATATCCCATTGAAAGAGCCGTTGACCAGGTTCAGGAAATGGGACATTTTGCCATGGGATCCACTCTGGTTCTTCTGCTTCCCAAAGAGCTTGCCTCTTCCCGTCTGCTTTCTCCCGGCAGCAAGGTCCAGGTGTGAGATCCCATTTTTGCTCTGGGAAATGTTTGATTTCAGCATCTTGTAAAATATTATTCAGATTTTCTTCTTTGTCCGTCAATCCAGTCAATCCGGCTCATGAGACCGCGGATGATCCTGACATCTCTCTGGCTTAATCCTGCATGGCCAAAAATTCTTCGGAAAGTTCTGAGCAGGTGGTCAGGGTTCTGGGGATCAAGGTATTCAATGGCCGAAAGGCTGTTTCTCATGTGCTCGTACATGGCGGCAAGTTCCTTGCCCGTGGCAGGATTGGCAATGGTTCCGGGATCGGAAAATTGTTTTACCGATTCCAGGGCATTGGCAGCTTCGTAGAGCAGCAGGCAGAGGGCATGGCTCAAATTCATGGACGGATAGGCATCGTGGGTGGAAATGGTGATGAACTGCTGGCAAAGTTCCAGTTCGCAAGTTTCAAGGCCCGTGTCTTCCGGGCCCATGACCAGGGCGTTGATGTGGTCGTCGGGACTTTGTGCAATCTGTTTTACTGCCGTGGGGGGCGTAAGAAAATCCTTGCGGTACTTTCCGAATCGTCTGGTGGTGCCGTAGGCGGTGTGGACATCTGCAAGGGCCTGTTCCAGGGTATCAAACACCTTGGCCGATTCCAGGACGAAAAAGGCATCCAGGGCCATTTTTTTTGCTTCAAGACCAAGATAATCCTTGCAGGGAGATACCAGTCGCAGGCTGGAAAAGCCGAAATTCTGCATGACCCGGCAGATGCTTCCAATGTTCAATGGGCCCCGGGGTCGAACCAGTACGACAACCAGATGATCAGGATTCATTTGTCTTTCCTTTTTGGGGGCAGGGGCCAGTTTGTGGTAAATCCCATGGATTGAAGAACAGCAATTCCTTTTTCCACGTGGCCGCCTGCCTGGTCTGCTCCGTGGGAATCATCGCCGGGAATCATGGGAATTTCCATGGTGCGAATTTGTTTGAGGATGGATTTTGTGGGATACGGTTCTGCTGCACCTTTTACCAGGGGACGTAAATTAAAATCCATGGCAAGTCCCAGATCTTTTATTAATGATAGATTCCTGTGGATTTTTTCCCGGATGGCGTCTTCTTTCATGCGTGCCACATAGTCAGGATCGTGGAGGCGAATCAGATCAAAATGCCCCACCACAAAAGGTCTCAGGTTTTTTATCATTTCGTATTGTACATCAAAATATCGCAGATACATGGCAGAAATACCGCCGCAGGAAACGGCAGCTTCCCGGTAGGTGTCCGTAGAAAAATCAATGCTGATGCCGTTGATATGATGGACAGATCCAACAATATAGTCCGGTTCAAATTTTTCGCAAAGTGTCCGTACCTGGTTTTCATACCCCGGCCATGCTTCGGTTTCCATTCCTTTATAAATGATTATTTTATCGGCATATTTCAGGGAAAGACGATCTACTTCTTCCATGTATGCGTGAAATCGTTCCTGCATGAAATCAATGGTATGACCTGCTTCCTTTTCTTCGGGAAACAAAAAGCCTTCTTCCATGGGCGGGATATGTTCACTAATACCCACCATGGAGAATCCCTTTTGAATATAGGATATTATAATATCTTCCAGAGAATCCTTTGCATGGTCGCAGAATTGTCCTGAATGTCCTCCGTGTAAGGAAATCAGCAGGGAATTTTTATTTTTCATTGGCAATGCCCTTAACTTTTGTAAAATTGCATGGTTTTCTTGACAAACAAAACCCAGTACCATACTACATATTCCATGGGTTCGTCATGGAAACCTTTTATCCTCAGAAAAATTTTTTATCATGTCAATCTTATAACAACAGAGGGGGATAAGATGAAACAGGATATTTCTATAAAATTCGCAGGGTTAAGTATTAAAAGTCCTGTTATTGTAGCTAGTTCCGGTTTAACCGGTACGGCAGCACAATTAAAAGAATTTGAAGAACATGGGGCCGGAGCCATTGTTCTCAAATCCATTTTTGAGGAAGAAATTCATTTTGAATATGCAAAAGAGCTGGCAGGAGCCGGGCCGGCAGGATATTCCCAGGAGGATTTGGATTATCTTGATGCCAAGATTAAGCAGGACAATGTCACCAAGTATGTTCAGCTGATTTCCGAAGCCAAAGAGACCGTGGATATCCCTGTCATCGCAAGCATCAATTGTGTATCCAGCCATGAATGGACGTATTTTACGAAAAAAATTGAACAGGCAGGGGCAGATGCTTTGGAACTGAATATTTTTGTTCAGCCAAGTGATGTCAGAAAATCTGCCCAGGAAATTGAAAATACCTATTTTCAGATCATTGACTCTGTTCAGAAAACTACGAGTCTGCCCTTGATTGTAAAAATGTCCCATTTTTTTACCAATCTGGGAGATATGATCCAAAGAGTTTCCCATACCGGAATTGATGGTTTGGTATTGTTCAACAAATATTTTTCTCCTGATGTGGATCTTCGTACCAAACGCCTTACTGCGGCAGGGATTTTCAGTAATCCCCAGGATCTGATTCTTCCTTTGCGGTGGATTGCCATTTCTTCTGGTAGTGCAGGGTGTCCCCTTGCTGCATCCACAGGAGTCCATGATGGAGAAGGCCTGGTCAAGATGATTCTTGCCGGTGCCCATGCCGTGGAAATTGCCTCTACCCTTTATCAAGAAGGCCCGCAGCAGATTCAGATGATGAACGACTATCTTGCTTCTTATATGGAAAGCGAGAATGTTCAAAATCTTGATGAGATCAGAGGGATTGTCAGTAAGGAAAAGATTTCCAATCCTGCCGTATTTGAGCGTGTGCAATTCATGAAATATTTTTCAGACAGGAAAGAAAACTCCTGATTCTCTGGACTTTGTCATTGAAATTTTCTTTGAACGTCTCCTTGAATTGGAGAATTGAGCCTGTTTGGGGAGGCCATTTTTACCAACTCTTGTCTGTTCTTGTTGATTATTTGTAAAGAGATGGAAAACATGACGGATAAGACAGAACACCAGGAAACGGTGTATGCAGATGTGGCTCTTGGGGTTCCCCTAGACCAGCTCTTTGTCTATGAAGTGCCCCAGGAGCTTTGTCCCTTTTGTATCATTGGGATTCGGGTGTTGGTTCCCCTGGGAAAAAAACGCCTTACAGGTTATGTGATGCGTATCCATGGAGAAGTGCCGGATTTCACCACACGGAAGATTCTGGAAATTTCTGATGATTTTCCCATGTTTCCGGAAAGCCAGGTGGCATTTTTCCAATGGATTGCAAGGTATTACATGCATCCTCTGGGGGAAGTCATCAAGGCAGGTCTTCCCCAGGGACTGGAACGAAAGGAAATTCTTTCTGTTTCTGTCACACCTTCCGGCTCTGATATTCTTGAACAGGGCAGCCTTTCTGAGCAGCAGCAATCCCTGCTTTCTCTTTTGTCGAAAAAGTCTTCTTTGTCCCTGACCTTTCTTGCAAGATCGGTGGGCAAGGCGCCGTCTTCTGTTCTTTCCGTGCTTCGGAGAATGGAAGAAAAGGAGTTTGTCACCATCTCGGCAAAGCTGCGGTCAGACGGGGCAAAGTCAAAGCTGGAAAAATTTGTCCTGCAAGGTTCCATTGCCCCACCGCCGGAGAAAAAACTTTCCCGGAAACGTCAGCAGATATTGGCCCTTGTTGCCCGAAAAGGAGAAATTTCTCTTACCCAGTTACGAAGCATTTTTCCAACGGCTCCTCGCCTTGTCCGCCTCATGGCAGAGGATGGATTTCTTGCCATTGAAGAAAGAAAAGTTTTCCGTGATCCCTTTGGCAATCCTGTGGAGCCAGATACCCCCCCTGATTTGACCAAAGAACAGGAACAGGTGGTGGATCAGATCATTGGCGGAATGGAATCGGGTTTTTCCCCCTATTTGCTGTTTGGCGTTACAGGTTCCGGCAAAACAGAGGTCTATATGCGCCTTGTGGCCCATGTGGTGGCACAGGGAAAAACCGCATTGATTCTGGTGCCGGAAATCGCCCTGATTTCCCAGACCGAACGGCGGTTTCGGGCAAGGTTCGGAGAAAAAATCGCCGTGATTCATTCCATGCTGTCCATGGGGGAACGTATGGATCAGTGGAAAAAAATTCTCATGGGGGAAATTCCCATTGTCATTGGTACCCGATCCGCCGTGTTTGCCCCCTTGGAAAATATCGGCATCATGATTGTGGATGAGGAACATGATTCTTCCTATAAGCAGGAGTCAGGTCTTCGGTACAATGCCAGGGATCTTTGTGTGGTTCGCAGCAAAATGCATGACTGTCCTGTGGTGCTTGGTTCTGCCACTCCTTCTGTCCAGTCCTACCATAACGCCATGGAAGGGAGATTTTCCCTGCTTACCCTTGCAAACAGAGTGAATTCCCGATCTTTGCCGGAAATTCGTATCGTGGATCTGAACGAATACCGGGATGTCCGGGGAAATGACAGGATCATAACTCCTGAGCTTGCAAGGGAAATCCGTGCCTGCCTGAAAAGCGGCAACCAGGCCCTGATTTTTTTGAATCGTCGGGGGTTTTCTTCCTTTCCTGCCTGTAAATCCTGCGGCAAACCCTTGCTGTGCAAGAATTGTGATCTGACCATGACCTACCACAGAACCACAGACCGGTATCTGTGTCATTTGTGCGGCGACAGCCTTGGGGCGCAATGCACCTGCCCGGAATGTGGAGGAACGGAAATCCAGCGGTTTGGATTTGGCACCCAGAAATTGGAGGATATTCTTCAAACCATGTTTCCCGATGCCCGACTTGCAAGGATGGATCAGGATTCCACCGTGAAAAAGGGAAGTGCAGTTTCCATTCTCAAAAGTATCCAGAACCGCACCGTGGATATTATTGTGGGAACCCAGATTCTGGCAAAGGGACATGATTTTCCCGGCATTACCCTGGTGGGGGTTGTATGTGCGGATTTGTCATTGAATCTGCCGGATTTTCGTTCCGGGGAGCGCACCTTTCAGCTGCTTGCCCAGGTGGCAGGCAGGGCAGGCAGGGGAAAGACACCGGGGCGAGTGGTGCTGCAAACCTATACCCCGGATCATTTTACCATTGAAGCTGCACGGGATCAGGATTTCCATGGATTTTTTGTCCATGAAATTCCCTTTCGCAAGGCCCTGATGTATCCCCCTTTTGCAAGAATTGTTCAGTTGAGATTGTCGGGAAAAGACGAGGAAAAGGTACGAGCTGCTGCCCTGTATACAGGGAGATTCTTACATCATCTGTTGGCAAACAAACCAGAATTTCAGGAAAAAACCCAGATCCTTGGGCCTATTGGAGCTGCTGTTTACCGGATTTCAAACAGGTACCGGTGGCAGATCCTTATCAAAAGTCCCCGCATGGATGTCATCCATTACCTGGTTTCCCATATCAGGACCATCCCTGAATTTGGTGCCGGAAAGAGGGTGAGTTTAGCAATCGACGTTGATCCGTATTTTCTCATGTAAGGTTTCTTTGAAAAACAGCAGTTATTGTTGTTTTATATGATAATGACCCTTGCCCATAATCGGTTTATCCTTTATAGTTACGGTATAGTTACGGTTGCGGTATAAGAGACATCCAATGGGGATGAAGGCCGCATTTGATTGAAATTTTACCAAAATCAATATCAGGAGATGATACAGCATGATTGAATTATCAGATGTTGCAAAAGAGCAGATTGATGCCTTTTTTACAGGCTCGTCCCCTTCTCCCATACGAATTTTTCTCAACGCCGGCGGCTGAGGCGGTCCATCACTTGCAATGGCTCTGGATGAGCCATCAGATAATGATGAAACCGTTGAGATAAAGGGACATACCTTTGTTGTGGGCAAGGATTTTATTGCACAGGCCAAGCCCATCAAAATTGATTTTAACGGCATGGGATTTGTTCTAGATTCAAGCCTTGATTTAAGCCAAATGGGTGGCGGCGGATGTGAATCCTGCTCCACCTGCGGATAGAATAATTTTTTTGTTTCCGGGCAGAAGATGGTTTTTTCTGCCCGGATTTTTTTATCTACCCATTTTCCATCAGGATATTGTCATGAAAGTTTTTTCCGCATGTTGTGTGTTGATTTCTTTTCTCTGTGTTTTGGGCTGTAAGGAAAAACCATTGCCCCTGGACGAACAATTGTTGGGAAGCTGGATTCAGGAAGATGAGATAACCTATATTGGCATCCATTTGAATCCAGAGGGCATGTGGGATTCCAATGTGAAAATTGCCAATCCAAGATCCAGGATTGTTGCCTTTAAGGGGAACGCTTCCGGCACATGGTATGTCCAGGAAAAAAAACTGGTTATGACGGTGACCGATTCCAGCATTGAAAAGATATGGAAAAAAGATGGAATATATTCCTTTCTGGTTGGAGAAGTCCTTGCCAGCCGAATTTCACTACAAAATGCCAGGGGAAAGGAAATTCAATGGGAGCGGGAAGGTATGCAGAACCAGGTTTCGGAAGAGGCAGACAATGTGATTTCCATGGCTCCCATTGCCGTAAATCTGGATAAAATCAGTTCCAATACCAAGGACAGCTACCTGTGTGTGAAAATTAAAATCCTTTTGAAAGAACTCATGCCCGGAACTCCCGTTCCTTCGATGCATCCAAAGATTCGGGATGCGGCGGTTCTGTTTTTAAGCTCCCTGATCTATGATCAGGTGAGAAATTTTGATGCCATGGATCGGCAGAAAGAGGCTCTTGTCAATGTGTTGAATCCCTATCTTGATGGAGCCATCAAGCAAATTGATCTGGAAGATGTGCTGATTGCAACATCCTGGGAAAAGGTAGAAGAGTTCCTCATGAAATTTGCTGTTGCACCACCTGAGCCGCCTCCGGCAGAAGAATAGGAAATAGGAAGATATTTTTCACCGGGAGCAAGGGATCAATGGCAGGTGAATTATCCGTTCAGGTGAAGGTATTGAAAACCTTTGTCTGAAAGACAATCAGACTTCCCGATTCCACCAGAATTTCTGCCGTGTCTTCCCGGAAAGTATTGCTGACACCAAGGGAGCTTCCCCTGCGGAGGACCGCCTTTTCCAGACAATATTCCAATCCTTTTGTGGTGAGTCCTGTTACCTGTTTTGACAGGGCCGCCAGAGAGATGGTCTCCCCTTGATATTTTTTTAGGACAGCACGGGAAATCCCCTTTCCCGTAAGTACTTGTATGATATTTTCTGCATCCATGATTTGGGTATGAATACCCGATTCGCAAAGAGGTTCCAGCAAGAACAGGTTGGTGGTAAAATGATCAAAACGGTTCCCGGTGGCCGCAATAAGGGTAATCTCCGAAGCCTTTTTTTCCCTGGCAAATCGGATGCAAAGTTCCGTGTCTGTTTCGTCTTTTCTGGGGGAACAGGATATGACGGGAATATTTTTGGCCTTGATGCTGTCCAGAGCCTTTGGATCAATGGAGTCCATGTCTCCAATGAGATAGTGGGGGAAAATTCCTTCATTGACAAGGTATTCTCCCCCCTTGTCCGCAGCAAGAATCAGATCTGCTTGCTGTATTTTTTTCTCCACATGGGTTGATATGGAAAATTGGCCACCTGCAACAATGATAGCTTTCATGTTGTCAATTTTTTGACAGACGCCTTATTCTTCTGTCTTTTTTCTAAGCCAGGGAAATTTTTTGGATGAATTTTCCTTTGCTTCTGAAACCCCATCTGCGGCTGAAGTCTCTGTACTGCCAGCAGAAGAGGTGTCTGTGTTGTTTTGGGCAGCATCTTTTTTGGCATCAGAGGATTCTGGTTCGTCGTATCGATGCCATTTGTACATACCAAATTTTCGGTAGCCATATACATTATTGAACCTGGCATCCATTTGCCGGGGAGGAACCAGAAGGTTTCCCTTGATTAGTGGAGACAAAAATTCTCCCAGGGCCACGCTTCCACCGCCGGACAAAATCACCGTATCCAAATCCCAATCATTGTGCCACAGGCGATTCAGGTCTGATGCAATGGCAGAAGCAGCATGGGAAAACACCCGCTTTTTCAGGTTGGAAATATTGTATTCCTGTCCTCTGATTTTCACCAAGGCCGAATCTATAAACTGAAACATTCGGTATAATTCAATGGTGACAGAACTTTCCTGGTACAGTTTGTTGGCAATGACAGAAAAGCATTTGGACATTCCTGTATCCATGGTGCTGGATCCGCGTTCGATGTATTGCAGATGATCGAAAATGGAATAATCTGTTGTCTTGAATCCAATATCCACCACCCCCAGTTTCTGGCGACTCAATCCCTTGTCCTTCATTTTTCCAAATTCGTCAAAGATGAGGTTGAAAATGGAACCAATGGGCTGGGGGATTACCGCCACCTTGTCAATGTGGATGGCTTTGGTAACTGGAGCCTGGCCCAGGGTATGGAAGGAAATTTCATGGTTTCCGTGGATGATCTGTTTCAGACGGCCGGAATCCCGTTTCAAAAATCCCACGGGAAGTCCTGTCACAACATTCATGGGTTGGGAGGTTGAGGTGCATAATCCTGCCGCCGTTATTGCCATGACCTTTACAAATTGCTGGATGAGTTTTTCCTGATCCAGGGTGTAGTCTGTAATATGGGACTGTCGCTGGGCAAACTCTCCTATGAAATACTCTTTTCCATCAATGGAAATGTGGATGTTGTCCGCAGGAGAGGTTGTGCCAAGGGAGGCTTGAAATTGGATATCCGTGGCATCTCCCATGACAGAGTTAAATATGATATTGTTGACGCCGTCATAAGCTTTTGTGAACCCGAAACCCACGTCAATTCCCAATACCTGCATGTATTCTTCTCCTTGGCAAATGTATAATACTACAATTTGCTATGATAATTTTTTTATGTTGACTGCCCCGTTTCTGGCTGGAAACAAAATCTGCGTTTTGGTTTCCCTGGCAGCCGGGTTTAATGGCATGTTATTTCAACATGGACAAGGCTTCTGAAACTACATTTTGCGGATTGATTCCAAGTCGTTCCAGCACCACAGAGCCAGGGGCACATACCCCGAAGCGGTTGATTCCAACCATCTTGCCCTGGTCTCCCAGGTATTTTTCCCAGCCCATGGAAATTCCTGCCTCCACAGCAATGCGTTTTTTGATGCCAGCGGGCAAAATTTTCTCCCGATACCCAGCAGGAGCCTTGTCAAAGGCTTCCCATGAGGGCATGGAGACTACGGAGGCCTTGATATTATGTTCTTTTGCCAGAATGTCAGCAGCTTCCATACACACATGAACCTCTGCTCCTGTACCAATGAGGATCATGTCCGGTGCCGTATCTGGTTTATGCAAGATGTATGCCCCATGAGTAAAGTCTTTCTGTTGTTTTGCATCCATGTCCAGAATGGGGAGATTCTGGCGGCTGAAAATCAGGGCTGTGGGAGCATCCTTGGTTTCAAGGGCGTGTTTCCAGGCAAGGGCTGTTTCATTGGCATCTGCCGGACGGATTACTTGCAGTCCAGGAATGGCACGCAGGGAAGCCAGATGTTCTACTGGCTGGTGGGTGGGGCCGTCTTCTCCCACGGCAACACTATCATGGGTGAATACATAAATCACGGGCAGCTTCATCAGGCTTGCCATGCGGATGGCAGGCCGCATGTAATCGGCAAATACCAGAAAGGTTCCGCCAAAGGGACGAATTCCTCCATGGAGAAACATTCCCGAAAGAATGGAGCCCATGGCATGTTCCCGGATGCCAAAGCGGATATTCCGGTGTTCAGGACTCTGGTTCTGGAAGTCGCCGGAACAGTCAAGATAGGTTTTGTTGGACGGCGCAAGGTCTGCTGATCCGCCCATGAGGGATTCCAGATTTTTGGCAATGGAGTTGAGTACCTTGCCAGAGGCATTCCTTGTTGCCATGGCCTTGTCATCGGCGGAAAATACGGGAATGTCCTTATCCCAGCCCACGGGGAGACTGCCGGCAAGGGCTGCTTCCAGGGCAGCCGCTTTCTGGGGATGGGCAGATTTATAACGCTCCATTTTTTCCTTCCAGTCAAGTTCCAGTTCCCTGCCCCTGGTGATGACCTGTTTTGCATGTTCCAGAATTGATTCTGGCACATAAAAATCCTTGTCCTGGGGAAGTCCGTAAAATTCCTTTACCTTTTTGATTTCGTCTGCACCAAGGGGAGCTCCGTGGGCATCGGGGGTGTCCTGTTTTGCAGGGCTGCCGTAACCAATATGGGTTCTGATTCTGATAATGGAGGGCTTGGCGGTTTCCCTTTTGGCAGCTTCAATGGCCTGTCCAAGGGCAGCAAGGTCGTTTCCGTCTGCAACACTTTGTACATGCCAGTTCATGGCGGCAAAGATTTTTTCCACATCTTCTGTAAAGGCAATATCTGTTGTGCCCTCAATGGTGATGCGGTTGTCATCGTAGAGAAGAATCAGTTTGCCAAGACCAAGATGGCCTGCCAGGGAAACCGCTTCCCTGGTAACGCCTTCCATCAAGTCCCCATCTCCGCATATCACATAGGTATGGTGGTCAATGATGTTCAAATCCGGGGTGTTGTATTTTGCTCCAAGGTGTTTTTCTGCCATGGCCATTCCAACGGCATTGGCAATTCCCTGCCCCAGAGGACCTGTGGTGGTTTCCACACCCGGAGTGTGGCCGTATTCAGGATGCCCCGGTGTGCGGGAACCCCATTGACGGAAATCCTGCAATTCTTCCAGGGTCAATCCGTATCCAAAAAGGTATAACATACTGTACAAAAGAGAAGATACATGACCGCCTGAAAGAACAAATCTGTCCCGGTTTTCCCATTGGGGATTTTCCGGGTTGTGACATAGAAAGTTCCGGAACAGGGTATAGGCCGTGGGAGCAAGACCCATGGGGGCACCGGGATGACCGGAATTGGCTTTCTGGATCATGTCCATGCACAAGGCTCGTGCAACATGGATACTCAGCTGGTCAAGTTCTTCGTTTGCGGGATTCATGGATTCTCCTGTATGTTGTGCAATTCAAAGTCTATATGAAAGTCTCTATAATTTACTAAATTGCTTTCATTTTTTGTTGTGGGCTGAGTCTGGTCATTGACAGATCAGCTCGGCCCGTGGCCATTATTGAAAAAGTTTATTTTTACTGCATATATGTCAAAAATACGGCAAAAGAAATTAAAAACTATCCTTGTGTTGATTATTTGATGAAATATCCTGCCGCTTTCCATGTACCATCTGATTCCTTTGCCATTGTAATGGTTTCCACAGCATGGGTCTTATGTTCAAATTTGGTGGAAAATTGTATGACAAAATAATTGCCGTCGGGCACACCGGGTAAAGACGTTTGGTGTTCTGCCATAAGCAATTCTCTGGAAAACACCTTACCAAAAGGCGTTCTTACCGTTGATAATGCCTGGTTCCATTGGGGAAGGCTTACCGCTTTTTTGAACATAACGGCGGCGGTTTCCCAGCTTTTCTGGTATTTGCCTTCATCTATATACACCAGCCATGTTTTTGCATTTGTTTGTGCCGTTTCTTTTTCAGAAATTTCGTTGCAGATGGCAGCGGTTCCCATGAGTACAATTACCAGTACCAATAGGGCGGTTATTTTTTTATTTATTATGGAACAGTCTGACAATTTGGTCATGAATGCGTCTGAATCTGTATGTAGTAACTTTTTGTTCATTTATTAGCAAGCTCCAACAAGTTTTTCAAATCTTCTTTTACAGACTTTTACTCTTTTTGTGTAACCATTCAGTTTTTTGATATTTCCTTACGCTCTTACAATCATTTTTGGTAAAGTGATTGCTGATGGGTCATTTTTCTTTTCATTTTTTGGGTTATTCAACTTAGCAGCTTTCTAATTTATTATAGTAATCTCATGGATTCTGACCGCAATGGGATGTCTCCACGCAGAGCATGTTCAATCAGGGCAAGGGTTTTTTCCTTATCTTCGGGCATTTTTGCCCGTATGGGCAGATAGTTGGAAGCGTGATTAGCGTGGAACAACCCATTGGTCAGGGTTGTATTTCGAATCATTTCACCAAGTTCGGCAAGCACCTGCTGGGGAGACAGAAGCTGGAATTTGCCCTGGGTATAGAGGTCATGAAGTTCTGTACCCGGGAGCAGCATGAGGCTTAGTGCTCCTACAAAATCCGGGTCAATGGCAGTAAGAATTCGTCCGGTTTCCCTGGCATGATCCATGGATTTTTCCGGGCCTGCCAGCCCCAGAAGCACGGTTACAGACAATTTGATTCCTGATCGTTTCAGCTTTTGCCCCATGTCAATCATTCTTTGGGCATCGGCACCCTTGCGAATGTTCACAAGCACCTCATCATCACCGGATTCAAGTCCCATGTAAGCAATCTGTACCCCAAGTTCATGGAGCTGCTTTAAGTCTTCTTCGGATTTCATGCGGATGGATTTTGTATTGGCGTAAAGGCCGACTCGCTCCACCCAGGGCAGCCGTTCCCTGATTCTTTCAAGGATGGGAACCAGGCGTTTCTGGGGGATGACCATGGCATCGCCATCGCACAAAAACAAACGGTTTTGCCTGCGCAAATGCTTACGGGCAAATTCAATATCGGCAAAGATGATGTCATCTTTTTTGATGGTAAATCGTTTTTCCCGGAATGTGCCGCAAAAGGTACATTTGTTGTGGGAGCAGCCAAGGGTTACTTGGAGTAAAATAGAATTCGCCTCGCTGGGCGGGCGGATAATCATTCCTTCATAGTGCATGAAAATCTCCTGAGACAATGCCCCGCGTGGGACAAGTTCGCTTCTTATTGTTTTGTTGATGGTTTTTCGGGAGATATTTTTTCTCCCGGATGTTTTGGCTGATTGGTTTTCGCCTGAACGTTCTTTTCCTGGGCATCTTTTTTTTGGACAATGGTGTATTCCACGGTGACCGTATTGGTTCCATTGCATTTCAGGGATGCGGGGTTGGTTACGATCAAAGCCTTAATGCTTCCTGTCTCAGTAATGTTATCCAGGGAGAGAGGCTCTGTAAAAATGGTGTCAATATCCTGTAAGACACGGCTGCCGCCTGTTATGGTGATATGGGATGGATGGACATGGTTTTCTGTTACCATCAGGCCTTTTTTCAGTTTTCCTGTCCAATTGGGCTGAACTGGCAATTTTTTTTCCATCAGAGTATCCAGGAAAATGTCCACCTTTGATGGCTCAATGGCCTTTAAGTGCAGGCCTGGAGGCAGAGAAATATTGTTCTGGGTGATGGAGAGGGTATTTTTTCCGGGTTTGGATTGGGACAGGTTGAGTTTGACCTTGATTCTGTCTGGTTTCAAGGCATGGATCAGAGGACTTGCCCCGGATACATGCACTTTTGCGTATGATACGGAAGAATTCATGATTTCCATGTCCTGGCTCGGCTTGATAAATTCCAGGGGAACTTTCTGGACGGTAAAGGTCTCCAAACCCTTGGAAAAGGAGAACCATAAGCCGGTAACGCAAAACAGGCAGACAAGGGCTGCCATGGCAAATCCCAGGTCTTTCGAGCCGTTGCTTTTTTTGTCATTGCGGATGCCGGCAAAGGCGTTGATGGCTTCTTTCAAGTCCGCATGGCTTTCCACAATACGCAGATTGTCCTTGGTAAAAATGGAAATTTCACCGCGTTCTTCTGATACTACAATGACCATGGCATCGGTTTGATTGGCAAGCCCAAGGGCTGCCCGGTGACGGGTGCCGAAAAAGGAGGGGATGTTTTTCTGCTTGGAAAGGGGCAGAATCACCCCGGCCTTTACAATACGGTCTCCTTTAATGATGCAGGCACCATCATGGAGGGGAGATCCCGGCCAGAATATTCCTGTAAGACTTTGCTGGCTCAATCGGCAATCCAGGGAAACACCATCCTGAAGTACAGAGTCCAAACTTTGGGACCTGGGCAGAACGATTAAGGCACCAATTCGTTTGCTGGCCATTTCATGGAGGCTGTCAATGATGCTTTCACAGGGCAGAGATACTTGGGTTTTGGGAATATCCCATAAAAAAGACCGGATGGATCTTCCTTGAAGTACCCCTGAAATTTCGTTCCTGAAAATGATGACAATAATAAGGGCGGCAATGGCAATGACCCCCTGTATGATCCAGCTGGTGAGAATCAATCCCAGGTTCATGGCAGCCTGGCCAATGGCCCACAACAGGCAAATTTTTAGAATGACGCGAAAAAATGTTGTACCGCGGAAAATGATATACAAACGGAACAGAATATAGGTGTTCAACAGGATATCCAGACCATCCTGCCAGCGAAATTCAGAAAAAAAATGTTTCAACAATTCCATTTGTATCAGTCAACCATACTGAATCGCAATGTTTTGATGGGTTTCATCTCTTCGTTCAGAATTTCCACTCTCCAAGGACCCTTGTCTGCCTCGCGGATTTGTATCTTGCTGAAACATGACCACTTGGGTGTCGACAATATCAATTTCATGCTGAATACCAGTTTGTCCCGGTTGTACCAATGATGGTACACGGTGGTTTTTTTATATACGGGATCAAAAGCCGTAAAACAGAACAGATTGCCCTGGGAAATGGAAAAAACAACCCCAGGGTTCAGGGGTTTGAAATTTGTAATCCCTTCGCATATTACGGCCTGTTCCAACAACATTTTGGAAGTATGGTGTTGCTGTTTCTTCAGGGATGCCTTGTCAATCTCATTGATCTTTTCGTCATCTGCCGAGATCTCTGATGGAGAAAAGGGTTTTGCCATTGACAATGGGGCAAAGATCAGAAGGGAAATCACAACGATTCCCGGGAAAAAGCCAATATTTTTTTTGTTCATACACACAATGGGATCTTTGAGAAAAGGGTTCAAGGTATTCAGTAATTTTTGAATGATATAATGATTCGATTTTGGAAAATATTCATTTCGGGAATACTTATTTATGCTCTTTGGCGTGGATGCAGCCCATTTCAATGAGGGAAATCACATGGTCATCATCCAGGGAATAATACACGTTTTTTCCTTCTCTTCGGTTTTTTACAATACGCAGACCTCTCAAAATTCTTAGCTGATGGGATACGGCAGAATCACTTTGGTGACAGATAACGGCAAGATCGCACACACAATGTTCGTTGAGAAGAAGGGCTGTGAC
>PDWI01004235.1_pt1 | contig 19432 bp, 10 predicted proteins | sample 1430891 | NCBI WGS metagenome assembly PDWI01 (sample SAMN01162508, study PRJNA174530) | Oral metagenome, whole genome shotgun sequencing project. | biome: Marine environment; feature: Marine mammal; material: Swab sample of the gingival sulcus; isolation source: swab sample of gingival sulcus...
TTGGTCATACATCTTTGAAATATATGACAGACATCGCAGGGGCATATTTTCATTTATGGTGGACTGATGCTCTGCGATGAAAATTATCTTATTGTCCACAAGATATGATACATCGGTAACTAAGTTGGTGTAAAGAACATTTTCTATGTGAATTGATTCAATTGGAGCATCCGGCTCCAATTCTTTTCCAAATAGGGCTTTGAACAATGAGCGAAAATTGTTCTCTGCATTTCTATCTTTGCCAAAGAGGTCAACAAATACCGTATCTTTATGTTTTCGGTTTGGCTTGGGTTTTCTCTTTCCTTTTCCTTTTCCTTTTCCTTTTCCTTTGGTCATAGGCTTTCCTCCTCACATTTTTTGTTCCCTTATAGTATAAACGACTGAGGAGAGAAAATGTTCGAAAAAAATTTGAAATTTTTAAAAAATTTTTGGGATAAACTTTGGATATGGGTAATTTTTCGATAAAATTGTTCTGTTTGGGGCGAAATAATTAAAATTTTTGTGTTGTAATTTTAGCTTTTATGTTTTTTAGTGTTTTTTATATGAGATATAATTCTTTAATTGCATTATATGCCCGATGTGTTACGTTTTATTGTTTACAGGCGCGGCTCTTTTTTCATGCTAAAAGTTTGTTATTGATTTATCTGAATTTAATGCCTTTAAATCTTTCAGGTCATTGGAGGTAAAATTGCCATATTCAAAGAGTGCATCTTTTAAAATGAGATTTTTTCCACTACTCCTCCTTGTAATAATGGGAACATTTTTTTTAGAGGGGTGTCGATTTTTGAATATCTCGGATGATGTGGGCCCTGAACTCAGCGGTTTGCCCGTTCCCATTGAAGGTATTTCTTTTTCTCGTGATAGATTTAAGGCTATTGAAATAGAATATGATACAACGATTTATTCTGCTGAGGATATAATTTCTCTGAGATATTATTTTGCCTCGCGGGTTGTCTATTTTTTGCAGGCTCCCGGCCAATTTGTCAATGCCGGAGACTTTGGCATGGCATTTGCAGCGAGAAATGCCCTGGGGCCTCCCGTGGGGGGGGGGACTTATGCTGCCAATAACTCCTCTCTCGTTTCCCTTGGAATGGGGGGAGGTGAAATTATTTTAGAATTCGACGAACCTATCAAAAACAGAGATGATCCTGAGCATCCCGGAGGATATGATTTCATTGTTTTTGGAAATGCTTTTTGGAGTCAGGGGCAACCCGATGAACACTGGCAGGAACCGGGAGTTGTCTGGGTTGGAGTGGATGAGCAAGGGACCGGTAATTTTTTAGAAGCCAATTGGTATGTAATTTTAGGTTCAGCCATGCAAGAAACTCATGTCATGCATGAGCAAATTTATGATGCCTATAACTCCGAATTTAAACCTTATAACAAGGGTTGGTATCCTGATCGTGAAATATATGAAGATTATCCCGAACAAATGATTTTGAATTTTTTTAAATTGGACCAAAAATATGGCGGGAATAGTCCCCATGAAATTTGGGGATACTGTGATGTCACTCCCACACTGATTTTGGGAGATATGTCCGGCGCAGGGCAACGACTGAAATACGGCAGTATCCCCAATAGCTTAAATGAGCCCGAGGATAATATTGACATGAAACCCTGGGATTTCTATACAATTCCCAATGATCATGATATTTCCCAGGGAAATCTTGGCGTTGATCCGGGAAGTGGAGGAGGAGATGCCATTGACATTGACTGGGCAAGGGATCCTGATGAATTGGGAACCCCCATTCATCTTGAAGAAATAACTTGGGTTCGAATTGTTAATGGTATGGTTAAGCAGGATGGGACATTTGGAGAAATTTCAACAGAGGTGGACGCTGTCGCCAGAGTTAAGGGGACTGATGAATGAAAGAGCAGCTTCTCTTGATTGAATTTCTAAAAGGACTATTTTGCTTTTACTGTCCGAAACCCTTTTTATCAAGGAGTCTATAATTTTTGCATCATGAAATCCCGGTTTTACATATTTTGGGGTTCTTTTCCCATAATTGTCTTCATAATCTTGACATTCTTAGGGTGCCGTTTTCTTGAGATGACAGATGAGCTGGGACCTGACATTTTGGGTGATCCCATACCCTTGAAGGGCATTTCTTACTATCCGTGGAATTTTGATGCCATTATTGAGGTAAAATACGATGAGGATCTCTATTCGCAAGAGGATATAGACAACCTTCGTTATTATTTTGCATCCAGGGTGGTATATTTTTTACAGGCTCCGGGAAAGTTTGCCAACAGCCCTGACTATGGTATGGGGTTTGCTGCGGGCAATGCTTTGGGGCCTCCCATGGGAGGAGGAGCTCTTTCCCCTGGAAATAGCTCCATTGTAACTCTGGGGCTGGGGGGAGGTGAAATTATTTTGGAATTCGATGAACCCATTCAGAACAAAAATGATACAGTGAATTATAAGGGTTACGATTTCATCGTTTTTGGTAATGCCTACTGGACATTTGCCAATCCAGGTTCTCATTTTCAAGAGCCCGGAGTTATTTGGGTTGGGGTGGATGATTTAGGTACGGGTAATTTTTTAGATGCCAAGTGGTATGTTATTCCCGGTTCTGAAATAACTCAGGGTGATCAGAAAATTGCGAAAATATATAATTCATTGGATGTAAACCTTCCTCCTGTTGAAAAAGAATGGTACCCCGATATTAATATATATAAGGATTATCCCGGGGAAGAGATGATTTTGGAGTTTTTTAGTTTGAATGATTTTGTCTGTGGGGCTTCGGGTGAAGAGATTCGGGGATACTGCGATGTAACCCCCACTCTGAGACTTGGAGATATGTCCGGAGCGGGGGAGCGACTTGTTTCCGGGAGTGGCACAGACTCTTTGGATGATCCTGAAGATGTTATAAAGATAGACCCATGTGATTTCTATACAATTCCAAATAATAGCGAGAACTGGACAGTTGTAGCTCAATTGGGAATTGATCCGGGCAGTGGAGGAGGCGATGCCATTGACATTGACTGGGCAAGGGATCCTGAACATTTGAATATCCCAACTGATATTGATGAAATTCGCTGGGTGAGAATTGTAAGTGCATCGACAAAGGTTGGTCTCTACACCGGTGATATCTCCACAGAGGTTGATGCCGTCGCAAGGGTTCGTGAAATGTCCGATTATAATCCTGAATATAATTATACTCGGGAATAGATATTTTGAGGGGCTTGGAAATATTTATATGACTGAATTAATTTTAAATTTTTGTTTTGGAAAATATTTATGAATGCTGTAAAAAGAGGCAAAGTATCATCTTTTACAACAAAATTTCTTTTTATTTTTCTTATATGTTTTTCCCCTTTTAATTCCTTTGGCGAGGAGGAGAAAGAAAAAACTGAGGATAATGGAAAGAACAGTGAAATAATTAAAAAGAAGAATGTTGACCTGGGAAAGGTCAAGGTTGTTGCCAAGGATAAAGATGCCCGAGAGCTGGAAAAGGTTATGAACACCCCTTCCTTTGTCGATGTATTTAATACATCCGAGTCTTCCCAAAAGGTAAACTCCGTTTCCGATATATTGGCAGAGAGGGTGGGAGTTCAGGTTAAACGATACGGAGGTTTGGGAAGCTACAGCACCCTTCCCATGAAGGGCGTAAATGCCAGCACAGTTACCATATTTCTTGACGGCATTCCCTTGAACGATGCCAAGTATGGCGAGATAAACCTTGAAGACCTTCCCATTGATAACCTTGATCGCATTGAAGTGTATAAGGGAACAACTCCCGGTCGTTTCGGAGTTTCGGGTATTACAGGAGTTGTGAACCTGGTGACCAAGAAGTCGGGCGAACACTGCACCCATACTGTAGCTGTTAGCTATGGCTCTTACAATACTCTCAGAATGAATGTTTCCCGTTCAGAGAGAATAAAGAACTTCGATTATCTCATATATGCCAACCGAAAGTCCACCGACGGAGACTATGAGTTCCTTGATGACAATGGAACCCCTCTCCGGGATTTGAAAGACGACTCTTGGACCAAAAGAAAGAACAATAAGCATGTGGCTTACAATTTGACCGGAAAGGCGGGCTATACCATGGGTAAGTTTCGCTTTTTCATAATGAACGACTACTTTCGCAAAGACCAGGGAATGCCGGGAATGTACAATAACTCAGCGAAGTATATAAACTTTGAAACAGTGAGAAACATTTTAAACTTAGGCGTTGAGGTAAACTCTCTCTGGGGAGGTCGGTGGAATGCCAAGTTTAATATGTACTATGCCACAAGGGAAGACCACTTCAACAATATTAAGGGGGAGGAAATCGGAGTTAGAGGGGGGACGGAAACTCTTGCCTTCTTTGATTCCCTTGGATTTGATTTTACCCAGGATTTTGACCTTTCTCAATACGGACATTCAATTAATCTGCTCCTCTCCTTTCAAATGGAACTTTATAATCGCGATGATAAAAATGTTTTTACCTACTATGAAACAAAATCTGCTCCTCAGCAGTTCAGAGACAGATACATCGTAGTTCTCGAAGACAACATGAATTTTTTAGATGGCAGGTTTCAAATTTTGCCACAGATTCGTTTTGAGTTTTGGGGGCAGCAGCTCCAGACGGGAGACTCCAGGTTCGGTGAGACAAAAATAATCATGGGTGATGCCAGCACCTCCAACCATATTGGCTTTCAAGGAGGCATTAAATACTTTCCCGGAGATGCCCGGGAGTTCTATCTTAAGGGGAATGTTTTTAATGGTTTCAGACCTCCCTCTTTTAGCGAACTTTTTGGGGAGAGGGGCTATATCGTGGGTAATGCCAACCTTCAATCGGAGGAGTCTCTAAACCGAGACATTGGTTTCGGTTGGCAGATTTTTTATAAAAATGCCTGGCTCAATATGATACTCTTTGAGTTCTCATATTTCCACAATGAAGTTTATGACCTGATCATTTTCATGCACAACTCCCAGTGGACAGTTAAGGCTCAAAATATTGCAGCCACCGATATTAAGGGATACCAGTTCATAATGGGGACCCAGTTTTTTGACCATGTGAAGCTCAATGGCAACTACACATTTCAAGAAGCAAAAGATGATGGTCTAATTCCATATTACAAGGGGAAATATTTGCCATACAGGCCCCTCAATGAGTTTACCTTTTCAGGGAAGCTCTATACAGATATGATGTCGCTCACATATCGCATGACCTATATAGGTTCCAACTTTCGTGACAAGGCAAATTCAGGTTTCTATTTCGTTCGTCATCGCCATATTCACAATGTTGCCTTTGAGTATTATTTCATTAAGACCGATAACTATATTCTTAAACTTAATGGAGAGGTTAAGAATATATTGCAAAATAGAATAAGCGATGTGGTGGGGTATCCCCTTCCGGGAAGGTCATACTATGTTTCTCTTTCGGGTAAATTTTAGGCAGGAGGCTATGGCATGATAAAAATGAAAAGGTCGGATTTTATGATAAATTTTAAGAAGGTTTTTACGCTTATTGTTACAGCCTCCTCTTTACTCATCTCAGGCTGTGAAACTCCTCCCATGCTTGACCCCACAAAGGATCTTCTGGGAGAGAAGAAGCTGATTGCGCCTCCTTCCAATGTGGCATTTGTGGTAACCTCGGACTTTGCAACGGGTTCATATGCCTGTATTGATCTTGATTCCTATGTCGCCTATGAGCAGGAGCTGGGAATAATTCATAAAGATGCCCTTGTGAGAGTTTTTAACAATAGGGTCTATGTCATTAACCGTTTCGGCAGGGACAATATTCAGATAATCAATCCTCAAAATGAATATGAGACGGAGCGTGAAATCTCCATGAAACAGGAGGGAGACCCGGGAGACTGTAATCCATTTGACATTGCCCTTGTGGAACCGGATAGAGCCTATGTCACCAGGCATAATGAGCCCACAATTTTGATTATTAACCCGCAAACAGGCGATATAATCGGGGATATTGACATCTCTCAATATGCCCCATACAGTGCCGGCGGAATACCCCGTGCCAGGTACATGTATTTCCATGGTCCCACCATGAGACTCTTTGTGGCATGTGAAAGGCTCAGGGGAAACGGACATGTGGCAGGTTATAGCTCCGTGCTTGTGGTGGATGTTGACTCTTCCCATGGTGCAACATATAATAGGGTCATAAGGGAAATCTCTATGAGGGTGGATGAATGGGGAGACGGGTCAGACCATTGGATAAATGCTAAGTTTCCTTTTTCAAAATTTCAATATGTTGATCATAACGATTGGGACCCTGCGCTGGGAGATTCCACCAGTGATCATTTATTTATATCATGCGTTGGGAATTTTGGTTCTTCCTTTGAGCTGGATTGTGGAATTGTTGCCATAGATATACAAAATATGAAAATTTCCAAGGGTTATGGACCAAATGGATATGTCTTTTCTGAAGAAACAGCTCAGGGGGAAATCACCGACTTTGTTATAACCAAATCTAAGGGAGGACAACCGGTGGAGGGATATGCCATTATTTCAGATTCAAATTTGAGAACGCAATTGATTAAATTTAATCCCCATAATTCCTATAATGCCTATGGAGTTTATATTGGTGCTGCTTCCAGAGTGAAGGTAGTGAGGACTGATGAAGGAGAGGCCGGATACTTTGCCGACCTTGCCTATCACGAACCATCTGACCACCTTTTCTTGAGTGATCGCAATGCCCTTGATCCGGGAGTTATTATTTATGATCTTAAAAATAGTATCTACCCCTCTATTGGTGAAAAGGCGGAGAATCTTGACAACCCCGTCTATGTGGGGCTTCCTCCCGTTGACATTGACTTCATAAATTAGCTGTTTTTAGAGGGCATACATTAATGTGAATTAAAATTATGGATTTCCCGTTATATTGTTGCCTGAAACATAGTTCACATTGCATGAGTTTTGAATTTGTGACCTGATTACTTGTGCATTTATATTTGTATTGGTAAAATCTATATCCATATTGTTGTTTTCCACATCTAGTATGTTGAGTTTATCCAGTGAACCCAATGGCGAAATATCAGCTATGGAATTATCTTTTAAGTATAGTCTTCTGATATTTATGAGATAGTCCATGCCTGCAATATTGGTAACACTGTTGTTTTCGGCATGGAGCTCTTCAATGTAGGCTAAATCTTCCGGGAATATGGAACTGGTGGGATTACTCAATTTTGTTCTAATAACAGTTTCAAGGTTGGAATCTGGGAATGTTATGCCCGTGATACTGTTTCCGCTCTGATAATCTATGTTGTTTGGCCCATTCTGCTTGATGAATTGCTTTACTATCAAGGCATTTCCCGTAGGCGGTATTGTACTAAAATCTATTGTCATATTGTTTTCGCTAATATTGAGCTCAATGAGATTTATATTGTTCCATTCCCCCATGTCTGCTATGTTGTTCCCTCTCAAATTGAGTTTTTGTAGATTTGCCAGATTTTTTAGAGGAGAGATGTCGGTTATTTGATTATTTTTGAAATCTACATCCTTGAGATTGGTCAAATATTGTATGCTTTCGTGTATTGCGGTGATACTGTTGTTCCCGGCATAAAGATTTTCCAGGTTTTGAATGGCGCCAATGCCTTCCAAGTCGGAGATTCCTTTATTCGCTATGTTCAGGCTTGAGATGTTGGTGAGATCCTCCGGTCTGATGTCTCCACTGGGTTTGTTTATAATAGCCCTGATTGCAGAGTCCAAATTGGGGTCCGGAAATACGATTGCGGGGATGTTGTTCCCGGTATTATATACGATTGTTATTCGACTGGGCTCTGTAGTGAGTTCCCGAATTGTATTTGCATTGGGTTCCATTATTGCAAAGTCAATGGTCATGTTGTTGTTGTTTAGATAAATACCTATATACTCGTTTTTGCGACTTTTAAATCCCGATAGGTTGGAAATGTCGCTGATCTCATTGCTTTGAAAGAACATGGTTCTTAAATTGGGCAGAACTGATAGATTGGGGACCGTTGTCAGCTTGTTGTCTGTCGCATTAATAGAGTGCAGATTTGTTAATGCGAGCAGAGGAGTAAGGTCGTTTATTTGGTTCTCCTGGATGGAAATGCTCTCTAATTGAGTTAAGTTGCTCAAGTCGCCCAAGCTTACTATTTGATTGTTGTAAAGGTTTAGATGTCTCAAATCTGTTAAGCTGTTTAGGGGAGATGGGTCAACTATTTGATTGTGTTGGAGGTCAAGTTGTGTCAAAGCTGTTAAAGTTCCCAAGGGTGTCACATTGCTTATTTGGTTACCATAGATTTCAAGCTTATATAGCTTATTCAGATTGCTCAGGGAGGGGAGATTGCTTATTGCGTTGGCATAGAGATATAGTTCCTCGAGATTTGTGAGATTATTGACAGGGGAAATGTCACTTACTTGATTGCCGCCTAACCGGAGTTGCGTAAGATTGATGAGCCCCTCCAGAGAGTCAATGTTTGTTATTTCATTGTGTGACAGATTTAGGATTTTTAGTTCTGTCAAATCTGACAGGAGACTTATATCCGTGATTTTATGGTGGCTCAGATTAATGCTTGAGAGATTTCGCAGATGCTCTATTCCCTTCAAATCGCTGATTTTATCTTCTTCCGGCATGTATTCTCCGGATAAATCAAGCCAAACCTTATTTTTTAACTGTTCCGGATATAGAGTGCCCTCATATGGAGTCCAATCAGGAGGAGTGCGCATTGTCCATCTTATTTTTTCATCTATTGCAGAGCTGCTAAAGGTTATTCCGGTAATGGTGTTCTTATTCGTTGCCCCCTCCTCTTCGCTGTGATATTTAACCTCTTCAATATCTTCCAAATCTTCAAGTGAAAAGATGATGTCTTCCAATGCCGAGCCATTTTCATTGGGGCTGTTGAAGTCGATTATGAGACCATTGTTGTTTATATTGATAATTTGAAGTTTGGTTAAATTTTTCAGAGGGATAATATCATCTATGTCATTGCTGAAAAGGCTCAGTTCTTTAAGCTCTGTTAGAGTTCCAATGGTGCCTATATCCGTAATTTGGTTTTTCCCCAGGTAGATTTTTTCAAGCTTATTCAGGGATGTCAAAATTGAAATGTCGCTTAAATTTGTATTTTCAAGGTGTAGCTCTTGAAGTTCGGTGAAGCCACTTATGGTGCTTAACTCAGGGCTGTTATTATTGAGGTTGAGTTTTGTCAGTTCGGTTAACCCGGCAATGGGGGAAATATTGTTTATTGCATTGTCCCCCAAGTTGAGAGATCTCATTTCTGTTAATTTGCTCAATACGCCTATGTCGCTTATTGAGTTCTTTTCCAGGTTAAGATTTTCCAAGTCAGTCATATCTTCCAATGCCGAGATCATTGTAATTTGATTTTCATGAAGATCAAGGACAGTGATTTTTGTTAAGCTCGCCAGGGCAGATATATTAGAAATATTGTTTTTCCCCAGATAGAGTCTTTTTAGATCAGTTAAACCGGCCAGGGATGTTATATCCGTTGTATTTGTTTCTTCCAGATCAAGTATTATCAGATTTTTTAAATTTTCCAAGGGGGCAATGCTGTCCAAGGGGTTGCGTTTTAATCTTAACTCTCTTAGATTAACCAGGTATTCAATACCCTCTAAGCTATGAATACCTGCCCCTGATGCCCCTGCTTCAGGAGTTCCCAGTTTTGTAACTTTCGTTAGGTCAGAAGCGTATATCGGTCCGTGTCTTTTCTTGATTTTTTTTCGAATTAACTTCTCGAGTTTTGAATCTGGGAATTCCACAACTTTATTTTCGTTACCCGCTTCTCCTCCTCCTCCACTATCTGAAGAGCAGTTTGTCAGCAGAAATAGAGCAATAATAGTCAATAAGATGGGCATAATCTGTTTCATTTTCAAACCTCTTATAGCATATTGTAACATTGCATGAATTTTATTTACTCCCCTTTATCTCCATATCTAAGAACTAAGAATTTAAAAAGACTCATATAGAAAATCATCTCCACTTGAATAAAGGGTACAGATACTATATTAGTATAAAATAATTAGTATAATTTCAAGTAAAAAGTAAAAAAAAGAGTGTTTTTTTTTAGAATCGGTAAAAAAGTATTGAAAAACTCAAAGATTTTCTCTAAACTGTGTGAAATGTTTTTGTGGGTAGAAAACTTTATGGCATATTATATTTTTTATACTGATTTTTAACGGGAATGTTTGGGGGTGAATATGTCCGGAAAGATTTTTCACTGTTTGTTTATTGTTGTCTCTTTTGCCGTTTTTTCTTTGAGTTGTTCAGGAAACAATGGGGCAGAAAGGCTTGATCCCATGTCCGAAATTTTAAACATGGATAATTCCGAAACTCCCAATGGCTTGAATAGGGAGATTTTTAGAGAGGGTGCGGTTGTTAAGGGCTCTCTGCAGTTTGGGGGTTCCTTAGGACATGAATTCAGTGCTCCCGGATCGGTTGCTCTCTCCGGAGACGGAAAGCATCTCTATGTTACCGACTATCAGGGGAAGATACTTTGGTTTGATTCTGCTGTTTCCAATGGGGAGTTGCCATTCCTGGGCAGCTATACCGGCTCCAGAATAAATGGTGCAATCTCGGTTGCCATTAGCCCCAATGATAACCATGTCTATGTTGCCTCCTCTTTAGGTAATTCTGTAAGTCTTTTTTCTCGAAATTCCGCAACAGGGGAATTAATCTTTGTGAATTCTTTGGAGAGAGAGGAGTTGCGGGGTATAAAATCAATTGTTCTTTCACCTGACGGTAAGAATCTCTATGCCGTCTCTCAATATTCCAATTCGGTAACATGGTTTTCAATAGAGAGTTCCACTGGGGTGCTCAGCTATATGGGATCCTTTTCCAATTTATTTACAAAGGGGGCTTGGTCAGTTACGGTTAGTTCCGATGGGAAAAATGTCTATGCCGGGGCTTTCTCTTCCGGTTCGATTGTCGTTTTTGCACGCGACCTGACAACGGGGGCTCTGACCTATATTGAAAAACATCAAGGTCTATACCTTAAGGGCACCATTGATGTTAAACTTTCTTCCGATGGAAAAAATCTCTATGCCCTCTCTTACTTAAAAAAAACCATCTCATGGTTTGAAAGGGATATCGCAACGGGAGAACTCTCTCCTGATGACTACTGGCAGTCCCCGGGTGATTCCGATAAGTATTTTTCAATGAATCTTTCTCAAGACGGTAGACATCTCTATGTTAATACGGGAGATATTTTTACAAGATCTCCTGATGGTTCTTTGACCCGCGTTGAGGGTAGTGCCTACCCTTCATGGGGAGGAATTCCTTCTACTCCTCCGGGAATATCAATTTCTTTTTTCAAATCGATTTTTAATGTAGACGATTCGATCTGTTACTCTTCTTCTTTGTCAGGGGGGTGTATCATTGCATATGACCGCAATGTTGCAACAGGTAAGTTCTCATATAGGGGTATATTCTCATCGCATAAATATTCCCGAACTCAGTCCATTGCACTCCTTCCCGATGGTTCAAATCTCTATATTCAAAAATTATACGGGAAAACAGCGGAACTTCTTCGTTTTTCCATAGATTCCAATTCCGGAAAGCCTGAACTGTCCAATGTGATCTCCCATGCTGACTATATCTATGCCACAGACCGCACTCTTTCCCGTGATGCTTTGCAAATTTCTCCTGACGGAGAATATCTATATTCTATGTTTACCTATGAAACGGGTAATTGTTCAACATATTTGTTTTCATTGAATGCCGACGGACTTCCCTCATTTTCTAATGCAATCGATATGTCTGAAGACTCTAATTACCATATAAGTCATTTTTCCATGTCTCCGGATGGCAATATGGTTATCTGTGGATTAAAAAACATCTATGTTCGTGATTCTGGAAGTGGTGGATTGACTCCTCTTGAAATGAAACAGTTGTCCGGAGGAGAGGATAACTTTATAAGAAACAACTCCTTTCTTTGGTTCCCTCCACAGGGAAGTCCTTTGCCTTTACCCCGGTCCTTTGATGGAACACTTCTCTATTCTCCTGCAAACTATGGAATAGTCTGTCAAAAGATAACAATTGATGAAGATGAAAAAGTTCTGTGTGAAACTCAAGATGAACTTTCAATCTCCAATTTGGACCCTGAATCTCCTTATAGAGGGCTTTCTGAAATTGTTGAATCTCCCAACGGCCAATTGATATATGGGGCATGTGTTGATGCCAATTCTCTTGCCTGTTTTTTTCGAAACGAGAACAATGGCGAGCTTAACCTGGCAAGCTATTTCAGCGACTCCCGAATAGATGGGGCAAGTTCCATTGCCATGACCAAAGATGGTGAATTTATATATGTGGCATGTGCTTCTACTGGTATTATTGCCTGGTTCTCACGAAATGATGAAACCGGTGAGGTTACTTACATGGGCAGGTATAGAAATAGTGAATGTCTCTATGGGCTCCATTCTCTCAGGGTTCTTTGCGATGCCGCAGGGGCTGGGAAGTTTCTCTATGGTCTGGGTAAAGAGTCCGAGACTTTGGTTTGGTTTAAAATAGTGGAGTAGGAGGTTCGCTTTGGTTAAGGTTCGATTTGTACTTCTTTTTATAATTTTTCTGTCCTTCATATCTCTATCCTGCGGTCGATACAGTCAAAAGGGAGATGATGTGGATAATGGAGGAGTGGAGAACACGGGAAAAATTTACAAATGGGTGCATTTTTCCACAATAAAAAGTTTTGACCCCGGCGTAAATGATTATTTCGGAGATCAATATACTAATGGAGGAGAGCCCTACCGTGATCCCAAATATGTTCAGCTGTCCGATGAATTGCTCGTTTGCTCCGCAGTAGGGGAGGCCAATGATGCCATCGGAGTTTTTAATGAAATCCCCGATTCTTACAACGACAATTGTCCCTATGCAGGAGCTCTATATGTTTATCGAAAATTTGGCCCCGGGTGGAAATCCGAGGCCTACATCAAGGCTCCCATTGCAAACTATTCCGGTACTTCTACCGGCGATAACTGCTTTGGTAAGTCTTTTTCTCTCCAAGGTAATTTGATTTTAGTCAATTCCAATACGGGAGATGAAGTCTTGATTGGAAATATTTGGTTTAAGCAACAGGGGCTTTTTCTCTGTATCAGGGATGAAAATAAAACTTGGAGATATCAGCAGACCCCTCTTTTAACAACTGCTGATCTGCCGGTATTTCAGTGGTGGGATGGGACTGTTTTTAGTAGAGAGGGCTATGACTTTGGCAACATACTTTTAAAAGGCGACAGAATTTTTTGTGCCATGGATCAGCGGGTGCTTATCTATAAACTGGTTCAAGAAAATGGTTTTTATTCTGCTCAATTTTATCAAGCCATTGAAAATCCTAACCCGAGCTTCTCTCCCTTTCACAATTCTATTTTAGAGAGAGACAGTTTTGGTTCAAGCATGGAGGTTTCGGGTAATACCTTGGTTATTTCTTCCACCGGTGATGACAGTGCAGTGAGGGGAATTGTCATGGGTGGAAATTTTGAACCCGATCACTCCGGCAATAAAAACGGAGCTATATATATTTTTAGGGATTTTGGGGGAGGCTATGAGCTTGAGGCTTGCATTTACAGACCCCAAGACGGTTTAAAATCTGAATACATCAATATTCAAAAGGTTTATATAGAGGGAGATTTGCTTGCTGTTACATGTGATTTCAGAAAATTTAAAGATCTCTTTCCCCATTCCATTGTTCTTGTCTATAGAAGATATGGCTCATCATGGAATTTAATAACCACACTTGAAGCTGCTCCCGGAACCAATGATGACTTGACCATTTCCAATTTGCATAATGTGAGAATCAGCAATGGAAAAATAGCAGCAGTGTCTGCTCTTGATTCTGTGAAATGTTTTCGCATAATACACGGAAATGACCCCATTCCCATGGCAGGGCGACAGAAGAATAGCGGAGCTATTTATGTATTCGCTCAGGACGAGGGAGGAGCCTGGATTCGTGAGGCATATATTAAAAGTTTTTATGACGAGAGCTTTGATCTGCGATTAGGGGCTAACTTTGATTTTTGCAATGATGTTATCGCAGGGTCTGCCAACATTGATTTGAATTTTTCAGGTGTAGTTAATTCCACTGAACTCCCCCATTCCGGAACACCTCTATCGGGTTCGGGAGCTGTGCAGACAATACATTATAAGTAGTTTGTAAATTATTTGTGAATGCCTAATGCCGGACCTGTGCTGGAATTAGGAATTGTCTAATACTAATTTATCGATTTTTTTGCCCAAAAGACTCTAAAAAAAATAATTTTTTATTGACAGATTTATACGCCCTTGTCATATTAGAGTTCATTATGTTTTGTTCTTTATAAATAGCCTATTCACTGGAAATTTTATAAAATTTCCAGTGAAGGGAGGAAAGAGGGTGAGAATCCCCTGCTGTCCCGCAACCGTAATTCTCTTCAAGTGCAAGAGATAAGCCGGATCGTCCCAAGTGAAAAACTGTGTTTACGAGTGATGAATTACAGTTTTCCCTACACAAAATATTGTCTGTCTCCACGCTTACAATATTTTGCAGGGTTGCTTCGGAACGGTTATTGAAAAAGGGACAGCAGCTCTTTTGGGAGCCCACCTAATTTTCCTCCTTATAATAAATCTGTTTGGTCTTAAAACTTTAAATTTTTAAGGAGGTTTTATCCATGCAGCACAAAAAGTTAATTTCAGTTTATATGTCTCTTCTGCTGTCGCTCTTTGCATTTATGAGTTGTGACAGTGGTGTGGAAGGAGATGGAGAGATTAAGGTCAATAATTCCATTCGCTCCATGTATGGTGGTGATTTGGATTTGGCTGATGCCAAAGTTGAAAAGTCTTTTGCTCGTTCTGAAGATGTTTTCAAAAAAGGCAATTCTCGCTCTGGTATCCCCGGTACTTACCAAGCAGGTCAGTTTAAACGGTTTTGGTTTCAGGCAGGGTCAGGGGCCGATAATGTGGGTGTATCTAGAGATATAGAGGGTATTATCTACAAAGATCCAGGGCAAAATAATAAATTTACCATTTATTGCCCCGCTCAGAGCAATATTGAGGATAGCAAAACAGCTGGTAGCGGCTTTACTTTGGGAAATCCTGATGCAAGAGCAACTCTAAAGGCGAGTTTCTCCGGCTGGTATTCCTGGCTATCTGTTAAGGTCGGGGGTGTTTCTCAGGTCAGTGGTCAAACTGTCAACGATTTTACATCAGATGTTATTTATACCGTTTCCCACGGAGGGGTTACCAATTTCTATACAGTGAAGGTTTTGCCCACTGTTGATGGAAATATTCTTAAGTACAGTGACGGTTCAAGGCCATACGCAATGAATCCTGAGCATTCTGCCGGTTATAAGCTTTCCCTTTCCGTGGGCTCTGCCGGTACAGATAATATTGTGATTCCTACCGGTGCAACGGTAACTTATGTTAAGATAGACGGAAATTACAATGGTCAATTTGAGCAATCGGAAATTCTTGCCGCTTCATCCGGTAGTCCCTATGAGGTCAATATTGATCCCAACTTATATCAGGAATCGAACAGCGGTAAAATATATCAGTTTAGAATTCGAGTAGAATATAACTATAATCAGCAGTGTATATACAGAGACTATGTCAAGCGAATTTCAGTTGCAGAGCATCTTAAAGACAGTAGTGGGCAACCTCTGATATTACCTGCTCCTCAGCAGATGATAGATGGTTTTTTTACCCCATTTGATTTCTATTATGATACTTCCGGCAATCGTAATCTCTTGGCTCTTTCCGGAAAGAAAATATTTAAATATCATTCCACAAATGGAACATTTGAAGAGGTTGGGCAGTGCAATGCGGATATGGACCCTGCCTTTATTAAGGTCATGCGAGATAATAACAGCATTTTGTTGGGAGCTGGAGCCGGTGGTTATAGCATGGCAGATAATGGAGTGGGTCTTTATGGAGAAATCTCAAAATTAACCGGTCCAAGCTATTTAGTCAGCTCATTCGCAGGTGATATTGATTATCATTTTTCCGTTGATGTTTGGGATTATTTTCAAATGCTAAGTGGACAAACTCATGACTGGGTAATTATGAATCATGGAGATTATTCCTATGGTAATGCACATGTTATATTGGCCCCCTGGAATGACTGGAACAACACAGTGACTAAAACAATAGTTAGCTTGCCCGGAACACCATCCTGTGGCCTCTGGACAAATGCCGCAGGAGATATATACCTCGGTTCATGTCAGGCTGCTGACCCCCAGACAGGTACCATGGGAGGGCAGGTATATAGAGTTTCTAAGAGCAATGTGCTGGCTGCATATAATGGTTCCCCCATAGTTGCTGGCACTGATTCTGAGGCAGAGCCGGTATATGATACCAGCTTGGGAAGTCAGGGTGATACAAAATATACTCAGTATGCCGTCTTGGGAGACAATATGGGAAATATCTTTGTCACCGGAGGAATATGGGGTGCTCCGGCAACTACAATTGGCGGTTACTTTGAGACCCGTTCAGGAGAAACCCAGGGCAAAACCGAGCCCATACTCATCTCCAAGGGAGGAACAGACTTCGGCTATGTGAGCCATGCCATTATCAGCTTTGATAAGCGATACATGGGATTTGTCTCTGATATGGGCGGTAAAAAGTTTCAAGTTTGGGTGATTCCAATTGCAGGAGCACCTGTGCAGTAGTTTGGTAATTATAGGTATTATGCTCCGAAATCGGAGCATAATACCTATGCGCAAAATAAATTAAATAATTAATAATTAAGGAGAAAACAATGAAAAAAATTTTGTCTTTTATTTTTTCTGCCATGCTAATTGTGGCGTTAACGGCATGCGGAGATGATTCAAAAAGCAGCAGCGATGGCGGACCGGGGGTAACAGATCCATTTGCAAATGCAAATAATGTTAAGGATGCCGTTGATGTTACTCTTAAACTGTCTGCCGATGACCCCAATCCTGTAACATTTACCATGATTTATGTAAAAAATATTGCAGACGAAGTTAAACTATATGGAGTGGCAAGTGCCGGTAGTTATAAAAACTATGATACTCAAGACCCTGAATCTGGAGACATTAAGGATGCCAAGCCTTGGTCGGTTGACCGTAAGTTTTTTATGGCAAGGACAGAGGTTACTAATGAACTTTACGCCAAGGTTCTTGATTGGGCATTTAAAAACAATAAAATTACAGTAACTGCAGACACTTCTGGATCAGAGACCATATATGAATGTAAATATGGCGATTATTTGTTTGTTAAATTGCCTGGTACTGATACAAATCCTCGTTTTTGCATAAAAACTACTGTTGATGGTTCCGGGAATGTTACCGGAATTGTACCGTTCTCGGATGAGAAAGAAAATGCGGCTGTTTTCCTGCCAAGAGAAGGTGGATTTTATGTTGGTGGGTATAGGAATGCCATAATTTTTTGTAATTTGCTCACAGAAATGGTCGATGGAAATGATCATAATGTTGTTTATGGAGATCTTACAAATGCGAATCTGTCTGCTGCTCCCCCAGCGATTACCATAGACAATTCCAAAACAGGCTTTAGATTACCATCTAAGGAGGAATGGCTATATGCAGCGGCCTATTGTGGAAAAGAAGAGGACTACTCAGCAGGAAATCCCGCTCCCGATTACTGTGTTAACAGCACAATGACCATTCACATAAATTCACAAAAGCCCGATGAAACCGGGAATGATAAAATGTGTAATATGCAAACTCTCACTGAGGGATATTACTGGACTCCCATGAACTATGTCAGTGGAGGAACTGCTCCCGCTTTTCTTAATTATCAGCCCAATAATATGGATGCAACAGTTGCCCCTTGGTGTGTTTATGGTGCTGATATGAGCAATAATGAAGTAGAACAAAAACAACCCAACTTTCTCGGCATTTATGATATGTCAGGGAATGCTGGTGAATTACTTTCTGAATTTAACAAAAGAATGGGGGGGGCTGGTCATTTTGCTCTAGCAAAATTATTTACGGTTGGATATCTTACAGGTTATAATTCTTCGCCTGAAAATCAGAATGGAATAAGACTTGTGAAAACCGTTGATTAAGCATTAAGGGGCTTTGACCCCTGTTTCAAAAAATTAGTCGTTAAAAAAATGGCAGGTTTACCTGCCATTTTTTTGAGTATGTGTATATTTTTTTGACTCTTTTTATTGCAATGCTTGGCACCTTTTCTACTTAATGAGACATAATACTTTGTGGTTGTCTGAGTAACAAGAAGGTGCCAGGCTCCTTTTCGCTTTAAGAAGCATAATGCGTGCCAGGTACGGGATTTTTGGGAGCAGCATTTGTTATTTTTAGCTCTATTTTTTTTGTGCCTGGCACCTTGCTTTTTCAGTATTTTTTTTCGATATAATGCGTACTTGGCACCCATTTTTTAGAGTATGTATATATTTTTTTGACTTTCTCTATTGCAATGCTTGGCACTTTTTCCACTTAATGAGGCATAATCCTTTGTGGTTGTCTGAATGGCAAGAAGGTGCCTGGCACCTTTTCGGGCTCCTTTTCACTTTAAGAGACATAATGCGTGCCAGGTATGGGGATTGTGGGAGTAGTATTTGTTGTTTTAGCTCTATTTTTTTTGTACCTGGCACCTTGCTTTTTCAGTATTTTTTCCCGTATAATGCGTACCTGGCACCCATTTTTTTGAGTATGTATATATTTTTTGACTCTTTTATTGCAATGCCTGGTACCTTTTCTGCTTAATGAGACATAATCCCATTGTGGTTGTCTGAATGGCAAGAAGGTGTCTGGCACCGCCTAGGAATTATAATTTATAAGATTTTGTTTCTTGACATCTCCCGTGGTTCTATTAATGATATTATGATTGTTTTCGCCTTTTGTAAAAGGGTTTTTCTTTGAGTTGATGCGTTCCGAGGTGTTTTGTTGATTTTGCCTTGATGCGTTGTTTTTGCATAAGGGATTGTAAGGGCGCCGCAGGCGGTCTTTGCCGGGGGCAAAGACCAAAGCCCTGAAAAGCCCGGCGGTTTGACCGGATTACGGGCAAACCGATATGCCCAAATAAAAATAAATCAGTGTTTTTTGAATGTTTAAAATTAAAATATGAACAGGCTTTTGGTGGGGGATATGGCTTTAAGCGATTTGGAAATTAAGGAACTTATTGAAAAGTTAAAGGATAACTATATTGAGTATGGGGAAAAGTACAGTCCCAAATGGTTTGACTTTGAGAAATTTAATGAGCGGTATGTCTTTGCAATTGAGAAGGGAATGAATCTCGAGGGCTTTATTCTTGCCGAGATTTCTGCCTTTGAGAAGCTTAAAGATAAATATGAGAAGACCAAAAGGGCTAAGGAGAATACATTTTCGAAGAAGGTTGATCGCATCATTGACGAAAATCTTGCAAGAATTACGAAGTACCCCAAGATAGTTTTTCATAAGGCATGTGGGGTGGAGATTTCCCATTTCTATGGAGCAATCAATGATTATACCTTTGCCTTTTTTCCCATTCTTTGGTATCTCATGAGGGACCACGCTACCAGGGTTGAGCTTTCAAGGGCTGAGGAAATTTTAAATGCCCATGCC
>PDWI01004465.1_pt1 | contig 19429 bp, 20 predicted proteins | sample 1430891 | NCBI WGS metagenome assembly PDWI01 (sample SAMN01162508, study PRJNA174530) | Oral metagenome, whole genome shotgun sequencing project. | biome: Marine environment; feature: Marine mammal; material: Swab sample of the gingival sulcus; isolation source: swab sample of gingival sulcus...
TGGGGATTAACTGCATAACCTGCCGGTGCCTGCTGCATACTCTGTTGCTGCGGTACCTGCTGGGCCTCCTGACCAGTATAAACCATCTGCCCGGTCTGGGGATTTACCGCATAACCTGCCGGGGCCTGCTGCATCCCCTGCGGTACCTGCTGGGCCTCCTGACCATTGATGCCCGGCTGCTGCGGCATCTGCATTGTGCCAGATTCGCCGCCGACTCCCTGATTCGGGACGATTTTTTTCTGTTCTTCCATACTGCCCTCCTTAGGCTGTTTCACCAAGTATATTCAAAAGTTTATTTTTAACCTCTTCCCTGTTAGCGGGGTTTTCCGCAAGACCGCCGACCTCTTCCCAAAGCTCAAAGGGAAGAACCGAGGGGTCATAATCAACCACCAGCGACAGGGCCATTTTATTCATCCGGTACTTATCTATCCCGGGAATCCGGTCTATCACCTCACCGAAATCACTGGTATCTTCACGGGCAAGTTTTCTGGCACCGCTCAAACTGGCCTTCACCCTTACCCGGCCTTTTACATGGTGGGCAATTTTCAAATACCGGATATTATCCAGAAATTTATCCACCACCTCTTCATTACTATATTTTGCCATGATAACCCTATGGGAAGTATTTGATCAAACTAGCAAGGTGCCAAAACCAACTCTGCAGAAATATCCACAATATCTCTGACCGTCAGAAACAGGAGCCGGGGAGCCTTGATGCCAAAGCCCTTGAAGGACCATTTTAATTTGAGCGAAACCTTTAATTCATCATCCGTCCTGGTGAAATTCATGGTTACCGGCAATTGCCTCTTAATGCCGACAAAATCAAGGATGCCGATCACCGTAACCCGGTATTGATTATCGCCGGTTTTTTCAAAATCGCGGAACTCGGTCATCTCGAAAGATGATTCCTTGTTTTGGTCAAACTTGAAAAAATCAACCATGGCCTTGTTCCTGCTGGCATCGCCGGTATCAAAAAACTCATTTAAGGCGGCAGCCTCCAGCTTATTGATGGCAAGACCGTCAAAGTCAATATCAAATTGACCGGAAAGGCCCTTTATCGACCAGCCCTTAAAGGTGTGCATGGGTGCATAGGCCACAAAGTCAACCCTGCTCTTATCCGTAATTTCAAATTTCATGGTTTTCCTCACTAGGTTATTTATTTATCTTGCCGTCAAAAATTTACGGCTTACTGCTTTCAGGCTCAGCAGACGGCTGCCAATTCAGCAAACGGCTGGAATTGATCAGGATACCGCCGGTATGCAGAATATGAATCATACCGGCCATAATCGGTGATAAAATTCCCATCATACCAAGGGCTGCTCCGATTAAATCAGTTGATACCGCCAGATAATGGTTTTGATCCACCACCCTGAGGGTCTGATGACTGAGGTTTCTTACCTTCATAAGTCCCTCCAGATCGGAATCAGCCAGAGCAATATCCGCCGCTTCCATGGCAACCTCGGCACCGCCTGCCCCCATAGCCACGCCAATATCTGCACGGGTCAAGGCAAGGGCATCGTTCACGCCGTCTCCCACCATGACCACCGCATTGTTTTCCCTAAGCTCATCAACCCGCTCCGCCTTCTGCTCCGGCCTTAAATCCGCCCGGCAGTCATCAAAGGGAAAAACCGCCATCAGCGATTCAGCAATTTCGGTATTATCACCAGTTACCAGCTCAATTCTGGCTACGCCGTCCTCTTTCAGGGCATGAAGCACCTTTACCGCCTCGGGACGAACCGGATTAGCCACGCCCAGCATGCCCTTGGCCTTGCCGTTTTTCGCCACATAAACCACCGTATGGCCAAGCTCTAGCTGACTGGTCTCTTTTTTGGCAAACCAGCTAATATCAACCTCATGCTCATCCATGAAACGGCTATTACCAACCAGAATCACCGCATCACCGCCCACGGTGCAAAACACGCCCCGGCCAGCCCTGAAATCACATACGGCATGAGGCTCGGTAACAATCCCCCGGGCCTTGGCCTCGGCCAGAATTGCTCTTGCCATAGGGTGCTGATTATGCGATTCAGCGGTAGCCGCCATGGTCAGGATGGCCTCTTCTGAAATACTTGGAACCCGGCCGGTAATGGAGACGATCTCCGGCTGTTCCATGGTCAGCGTACCCGTCTTGTCGAAACAGTAAACATCGGCTTCACCTATTTTTTCCAGATAGAGACCGCCCTTGATCAAAATCGACCTTTTCGCCGCATTAGCCACCGCCGCCGTAACCGCAGAAGATGCCGCCAAAACCGTGGCACATGGGCAGGACATCACCAGCATCACCGTCAAGGCCCGCATCGGGTCAAGGGTCAGCAAAAAGGTAACGGTAGTGGCGGCCAGCCCAATTTTAAGCAGCCTTGAGGCCAGTTGATCCGCCTTTTGCTCAACCGGAGCCTTGTTGTTCAGGGAATTCTCAACCATCTTCATAATATGGGCCAGATAAGTGTCCTCGCCGGTCTTGACGGTCTTGACCAGCAAAACTCCCTGGCTGATGATGGTACCGGCCCAAACCTCATCACCTATGCCGTGAAATACCGCCTCGGAGCGGCCATTGATCGAGGCCTCATCGACCAGAGCCTCGCCGTCCACCACCCGGCCGTCAACCGGAATTTTTTCGCCTGTATGAACGGCAACAATGTCATCCGGCAAGATGTCTGATACCGCCGTTTCCACCTCCACCCCGTCAATCATCACATAGGCATTGGCCGGGGCCACCTCCAGAATATCCCGAATCGCCTTTCTTGATTTCAGGGCGACATAATCCTCGGTAAGTTCCGCCACGTTATAAATCCAGATGATCTGCAGGGCAGAAAAAGGCTCGCCCATCAAAATAGTGGAGATAGATCCGAAGGCCAGAAACGGCTTGACCGTTACCCGCTCCTTTTGCAGGGTCTCGCTAACTGCCTCCCTGACCAGAGACATGGTGCCGACCGTAGCGGCAATCCCGATCAGACCAAGCGGCGTCTGCACCAGCGGCAGCTTAAAAACCCAGTATCTGACTGCGGAATAAAGCATTACTCCGCTCAGCCAGCCGACCTTGAACAATTTGGACGAAAAACTGCGTTTTGACCTGCATTCACAGGAATCCGCTGCTGCCGGATGAGCAGGAGATTTTTCAGGCTGTGTATGGACAGCCGGTTTCAGGATCTGGACAACTATCTCCGTTAAAATTTCCCTGGTTGAGATAAGTTTTTCCTCAAAAACAACAATCACCGAACCAGTGGCAAACCTGGTTTCAACCTGCCTGACACCCTTCATCAGACGCAGGCGTTCTTTCATCCAGCCGGCCTGCTCAGCCCGCCTTTCAAGGCTCTTAACCCGCACCCGGATCCGGCCAGACATGGACTGCTTAACCCTGACGCCAAACTTTTTTAATATTTTTTTATTGATCCGAACCGGTATATCTGCATTCACGGCATCCATAATTCAATCCTTTAATATCACACGGTTACCAAATGCCGCCTGTCTCAAACTTAGGACTGCGAAAACTTATTGGCAACAACAAAAATAAATTTAATGATTTTAAATAGTTGACATCTATAATTTGCTGTTTTACTATATGGGCAAGCTTGAAGTTAAAAGCCTTTTTATAAGCAGTACAAACCATAATTTTACAACCCAAAGGAGGAAAAAAATGATTTACATTCCATTTACAACCAACCCGGTAGGATGGGCCATTCTTGGCGTCGGCGGCTATCTTCTTTACAAGCAGGGCAAGAAGAAGGGCGAAGAAGAGGCAGCGGCTTCTCAAATCATGGCGATTCCAGAAAAAACAGATAACAAGAAAGACGAAAAAGGAGGCAAATAATGACACATCATCTACTCGCAATACCACTGGTTTCCAACCCTGTTGGCTGGGCTGTACTCGGCACCGCCGGTTACTTAACCTATAAGGCCGGCAAGAAGAAGGGCCTGAAGGGTGAAGAAAATGAAGTAAAGGAAAGCCTTTGTGACCGGGCAGTAAAGGGTACCATGAAGACTGCCTACAAGGCAAAGATGAAAATTGACGAGTCGCTCTCTTCCACCAGGAATAAGTATTCTGAAATGTGGAACGAGGCACAGGCCGAGGCAACTGGGGGAGCATAATCATTTAATTCTAACCGGCAACGGTTTTAATCTCATCCAGTTTCCTGTCCAATGACTTAACTACTATCTGACCCGCCTGCATGGGGGTCAGATACATGCGCAGGCCCCCCGGACTGGAAATAGTAATATGCTCCATATCAGGGGCGTGCATTTCCTGCACCGGAGCTATGGACTCCAGCGATAATTCAGCCCCGGCATATACGCCATGGGTAGTCAAATGCTGAATCAGCTTACGCCCGCCGATGATTTCCTCCACCTTAAAAGGCTGCTTTCTTCTGGCAAAATAGAACTGGGTGGATTTCTGCCCCGGCGAATGTCCCCAGATCCTGGCCGCCTCTCCCTCGGACAGTCTGGTACGGTCCTTCCGGTCGATCACCGTAATATAATCCATATGCGGCAGTGAACGGATAAAGGTTACTTCCGTATCATCCTTGAGACCAAGATGCTCAAGGGCCTTAACGCATCCCTTGCCGCAGGTCATGGCTTCCACATGGCCGGATTCGCCCTTTTCCATCTCAACCAGGGGCTTTTTAAGCTCGTCAGTATGGACAAAGATTTTCAGGGCCAGACCAGCCGGTATCACCACCTCACCTAAATCTGCACGGATACGAACCGGATGATAATTTATTTCTTCATCGTGCCTGGTTAAATGGCCGTCCGCAAAAATACCCATCCGCTGAAGCCAGGTACCTAGCTGAACATCAGCAACCTCAAGTACGACTAAGTCCTCGTTGATGGGGGCATCCAATAATGAAGTATAAGTTTCTTTCATTTAATTTTCTCCTGCTTCATCCGCTTCTTCATCCTGCCCGGCAGCATCTTCCAGCAGTTTCTTTTTGCCTCTGCCGCCGGCATAACCCAAAATTGAAATTGTACTTGCATTATGTAAAAGAGCCGCCGTTACCGGCATAATCATACCAAAACTTGCCATCAGCAGGAAAATGGAATTAAGCCCGACCGCCGCATAAAAAGAATGCTTGATGGTATCCTGGGTACGCAGGGCGATCAGCCTGCCGGCCAAAAGGGCATATAAATTATCCTGCAGCAGGATTACCTGGGCGGATTCCTTGGCCAGATCAGCACCTTCCGGCAGACTAATGCCCACATCAGCCGAGACCAGAGCAGGTGCATCATTTACCCCGTCGCCGATAAATCCGACCCTTGCTCCCTGCTCCTGCAGTTCACCGACAATTCTCGCCTTATCTTCCGGCTTTAGTTCCCAATGAACCTCATCAACAGCACTTAGCTGAGCGGCAAGGGCCTTGGCAGTCAGCTCCGCATCGCCGGTGAGGATGACCAGTTTTTTGATGCCAGAGGCTTTAAGGCCGTCCAGCACCGCCGCCGCCTCGGGCCGCAGTTCATCCCTCAGACCAACTATACCGGCAAGCTCTCCCTCACATGCCACATAGAGGATGGATTTACCCTCAAGCTGCAGCCGGTCAACCTGCTCTTTTACAGCCGAACAGTCTATTTTCTCATCATCTTCAATAAAATGACGCGACCCGACCAGAATATTTTTATCATCAATATAGGCAGACACGCCGTGGGCCACGATAAAGTCAACCTGACCTGTGGGCGGCAGTTTTAAGCCCTTTTCTTTTGCCGCCTCCACCACCGCATGGGCAACCGGATGGGAATAATGCTCCTCGGCACTGGCGGCAAGGGTTAATAACTCAAGGTCAGTAACCGTTACCCCATACATGTCCGTAACCTGAAGCTGACCCTTGGTCAGGGTTCCGGTCTTGTCAAAAACCAGCGTGTCCAGCCGGGCCAAGCCGTCCATGGCCTGCGAACCCTTAAGCAATACTCCCTGCTTGGCCGCCGTAAACATGGCAACCCTCACCGCCACCGGATTGGCAAGTTTTATCGCACATGAATAATCGACAGTCAGCACCGCGGCGGCCTTGGTAAGATCTCTGGTAACAGCCAAAAGACCAAGCCCCAGACCAAAGGTTACCGGCACCAGCCGATCAGCGAGCTGATCACTTTGCTTTTGCGATTCAGATTCAAATCTCAAGGAGTTTTCCAGGAAGGTTGAAATACGTGCCATAGAGGTATCGCCGCCTATTCTGGCGGCTTCAAAGACAATGCGGCCCTCTTCCACCACCGAACCGGAAAGAACCTCCGTACCATTTTCCACATGAACCGGAACGGATTCGCCGGTGATTGAGCTGGTATTGACCAGGGCCTCGCCGCTGACAATTACGCCGTCCAGCGGAATCATCTCTCCGGCCCCGCAAACAACCCGGTCGCCAATCCGAACCTGATCAATGGGAAGCTCCATCTCCTGGCCGTTTATCTCCACCCAAACCTTGTCCACCTGGGGTTTGAGCAGGCTTTTCAGCAGGCCGGTGGTTTTATTTTCGCTTAATTCTTCCAGATACTCGCCGACAGAGAGCAGGAAGGCAATGGTTCCAGCAGCAAAATATTCCCTCCTCGCCAGACAGAAGGTTACCGCAGCCCCGTCCAGCACCTCGACCTTTACTCCCCGCGTCCACAGGGTTACGATACCGTCCCATATCACCGGAGCCGAGAAGGCAAGGGCAACCGGCGCCGCAATGATTGGGGGCAGCACCAGAACCGACAGGGTAGCCGCCCCGCGGACGGCAAGGGACAGGGCAGATTGAACGCCTTTCTTAACCCCTTTGCCGCCAAAAAATTCCTCGGGAAGATGATTGAGATTTGCCAGAATCAGGTTTCTGGTCTTGTTCAGGCCGTCATACTCCACCACCACCGATCCGGCCATGGTATTTATCCGTACCATATCAACGCCGGAGATATTTTCCAGTCCAGCCTCGAAATAATCGGGGTCCAGCTTCCTGTTCCTGAAAATTTTGGCTCGAATCCGGATGCGGTGATCCAGTTCGTGAACAATCGTAAACTGTGTTTCTGAATAAGGCATGTCCTGACACCCCGAAATACGGAAAAATTATCTTTTATAACTAACAAAAAAGCACCCCTCGCCGGATGCACCTCTCACACCGGCACAACAGAGTGCAGTTATTAACCCAAATTTAGGAAATATTAAACCTTAACAGCCAAAAATTATGAATTATTTTTCAAATAATCCGCAAAACATGAGTTTTTATCGCAACCCTTTTCCTTACACTCATTCAGATAGTTGGTGTATTTAATGATCCGGTCAATAATTTCACGGGAAGCGGCATGTTCCATGCGGCAGGCTCCCTCATCGGCCAGTTTTTCATCGATTCCCAGCACCTCCACAAAAAAATCCCGCAAGGTTTCATGACGATGAAAAACATCCTTGGCGGCCTTTTCTCCCTTGGCCGTCAAGGTAATGGCCTCGTAAGGGTGATAATTGACCAGCTTTTTCTTGCTAAGCAGCTGCAGAGCCTCGGTAACCGAAGGCCCGGAAACATCAAGACGCCGCATAATGTCCTTCGATCTGGCCTCTCCCTTATCTCGGCAAATTAAATATATGGCCTCAAGATAATCTTCTGAACTGGAACTAAGTGCATTTTTCTTCACCACACTGGCCTCTCAGTAATTCAATGAGCCAAAGCCCACGATATTTCAAAGTTAAAACCGGTAAAGAGGCAAGACTGCCAGGCACTACCGGCTCTCTTCCATGCTTTTAATCTCGGTCTGACAACCAGCCTTACCGGCCTCGCTGCAACTGCCGCCGCAGGAGCATCCCCCTGTAGCCACGAATTTTCTATACAAATACCATAAGGCAAGACAGAAAACTCCCAGCGACATCAATATTTCCCACAAATGCATAAAAACCTCCGCAAAAAAAAACAGGGAAGGAGCATCAGCACCTTCCCTCAAACAAAACCGGTAAGGACTATTTCATATCCTTGGCCTGAATCCAGATAACTGCATCACGGGAACATTCCTTGCCCTTGTACTTATAGTCAGGGTCAAGACCGAGTGCAGCAAATCCCCACCAGCCGGCCCGGGGAATACCAAAGGTGAAAACACCGTTTTCATCGGCAAAGATAGTCTGAAGCACATAAGAATCCTGAGGAGCTTCAACCGCAGCCTCCTTGGCAAAGGAGTTGGAATCCAGAAGCGGCTTATGGTTCATATATTCAATTTCAATTTCGGCATTAGGAACCGGCTTACCCATAAACAGTACCTGTCCCTGGAATACATTACCAGTCCAGCGGTCATAAGGCTTGGAAAGAGGTACAATTTCGGTGGGAAGACCAACCGGCTCATTCCAGGCACCAGGCTCACCGCCCACATTGACGATAACCTTGGTATTCTGCTTGATATAGGCACCTTCTTCCTCTTCAAAGTAAGGCTCAGGAATCAGACAAAAAATATGATCGCCGCCGCGGGCCTTGTAGGTTGTTTCCCAAGCCTGTCCCTTGTTGGTCAGGCTGGTCCAGGTGATGGGCTTCAGCTTATCCTTAAGATCTATTTTTTTCGGCTCATTTTCGCCCCGGCTGCGCATAACAAAAAACTGCTCAACCTCTCCCATATCCATGGTGTGTCCGGCCTCAAAAGGATGAGTGAAAACCAGCTTCACCGGAATCTTGCCCCCCTTGTTCATCGCCATTTCAGGGGTGTAAATCATCTGAAAGTGTGCCGATGCAGCAGCAACACTGCCAAGAACTGCGGCACCAGCCAAAAAACCTGCCATTTTAGTCTTCATACCCTTAATTCTCCTATAAATATTTATGAAAATAACCCAGGAACAAAAATCCTGGGCCTATTCGGTAATTTCACTGCCGGGAACGGTAATCGCATGTCCCTCACCGGCATCAAACAAGACCTCGTAATCCCCTTCCGGCTTGTCAAAGGTGTATTCAGAGTCTTCGCTCATGGCCCCTTCGACCAAGACCTTGCCGCTCTTGTCCTTAACATACATGGGAACTCCCGAAGCAGAGGAACCGTCTGAAAAGCCGCCCTCGCAAGTAATGGTGTTGTCTCCATTGTCAAAACAGGAACACAACGGGGTGTGAGCCTGCACGGTTGCAGCTCCAAGCAGCAAGGCTGCTCCTGCAAAAAACGCCCTTAGTTTCATACTCAATTCTCCTTTAAGTTTGTTTATCTTATCGAAAGCCTTAAACAGCTTTCCCTTCGGTACCCTATATACTTGCCCGTAAACTGTCAACATTTTTTTTGGCAGTCCTAACAGGAGGGGCAGCTATTTTTTCTATTGACTTAATATAAAAAAACAAATAATTGTCAACCAAATCTACTAATTTTAGGCAGGGAGAATATTATGAGGAAAAAAAACAGTAAAAAAGGGCAAGGTGAGAAACGCAGATGCTGCAAAACTTTAATTGATGTCAAGTCGGGAACCGATGTCAAGATCAAGTGTCATCATGCCAGCGGTGCGATCAGACAGCGGCTGCTGGATCTTGGTTTTGTTCCATCCAGCACTATCCGCGTGGTAAGAGGGGCACCGCTTGGCGATCCCATTCAGTGCAAGGTTGCCAATTACAATGTTACGCTCAGAAAATCAGAGGCATCTCTAATCGAAATCGAATAACCAGGCAAGGACTTTATTCGTAACTGACTGAAAATCCTGATACTCTTGCAGAAAGTTCGAGAACTGTTCAATTATTTGAAATTATTTTTTGCAAGGGCATCAGTCATCGCCCAACCGAAAACATCCGAGGACATAAATTTATGGAAACCAAAAAAGACTTGCTGGTAGGTCTGGCGGGCCAGCAAAATGCAGGTAAATCAACCACTTTTAATATGCTGACCGGTGCAAATCAGCATATTGCCAATTATCCTGGCGTTACCGTTGACAAAAAGTCGGGAACCTGCCGCCATAAGGACGCTAAAATAGAGGTTGTTGACTTGCCAGGCACCTATAGTCTGACTTCATTTTCACTGGAAGAAAGGGTGGCCAGGGATTTTCTCATTACCCAGCGGCCTGACGTGATCGCCAATGTGGTCGATGCCTCATCGCTTAAAAGAAGTCTTTATTTTACCTTTCAGGCCCTGGAGATGGGTTTTCCCATGGTCATTGCCCTGAACATGATGGATGTGGCCAAGAGCAACGGGGTTGAGATTGATGTACCCGCCCTTGAAAAAAGGCTCGGCATCAGGGTTATTCCCACTGTAAGCCGTAAGGGCAAGGGCAAGGTAGAACTGAAGGAAGCCATATGCGAGGCCGCTCATCATCGGGACAATAATACTGCCCTGCAGATTTCCTACCAGAAACTGGAGCCGTCTATTGCCAAACTTAGTGAACTGCTTGGAGTGGTTCCCGGCTTGACTGATTATCCGCTAAGATGGCTGACCATCAAGCTGATCGAGGGAGACAGCGAAGCCAGAAGGATTGTGATCAAGGAGCTGGATGAGGGAAATGAACCGCTGGAACTGGCTGACACCATCCGCCGAGATTTTGAGCGGGAAAACGGCATCAATGTTTCGGACTATATGATGGGCTGCCGGGATCAGATTGCCACCGAGATTGTTGAGGCCAGCACCACCAACACCAAAAGCGGCAAGTCAACCATCTCGGAACTAATTGACAAGGTCTTGCTCAACCGCTTTCTGGCCCCGTTCTTTCTGGTGGCCACGGTTTTTGTCATCTACCAGTTATCCATCGTTCAGGGATACGATCTAACCCAGTACTGGTGGCCGATTCTGGCCAAGTTCAGGGCGATTATTGCCGGTATCCTGCCGGCAGCCGGTCTGCTGGAAGACCCCTATGTGAGATCGATGGGGCTGTGGATGGTGGATTCAGCCAATGCCCTGCTCAATTATATACCCATCTTTCTGATTCTGTTTTCGCTGATCGCCATTCTGGAAGACTCCGGTTATATGGCACGGATTGCCTTTATACTTGACAAGCTATTCCACTCGTTCGGTCTGCACGGCCAGTCCACCCTGCCCTATATTCTGGGGGGAGTTTTTGCCGGCGGCTGTGCGGTGCCGGGGGTTATGTCCACCAAAGGCATTCCTGACGACCGGGCAAGGATGGCAACCATTCTGACCGTTCCCTATATGAACTGTCTGGCTAAAATCCCCTTTTACACCCTGCTGGTTAATGTGTTCTTTGCCCCATATAAGCCCTGGGCGATGCTGTTTTTATCAACCTTTACCATTTTCGCGGCCCTGCTGATAGCAAAGCTGCTCACTTCAACCATTTTGAAGACCAAGGAAACGGCACCATTTGTTATGGAACTGCCCAATTACCATCCGCCGACATTTTTCGGGGTGGGACAAAGGGCCATCGAGCGTACCTGGCAGTATATCAAGAAGGTCGGCTCGATCGTGATTGCGGTTTCGGTCTGCGTCTTTACCCTGCTTCAATTTCCGGGTCTTGGCGAAGATAGGATGACCTATTTTAACGGAGAAATGGATAAGGCCGTGGCAACCTTTCATAAAAAGGCCGCTAAAAGCTCCTATGCTCCAATGTTTGAGGATCAGGCCAACCTGATTAAAACCATCAACCTTTATACCGAGTATAAAACTGCCAAGCTGAACACTAAGGGGGCAGACGCCTCAAAGGCACTGGATGCAAGGTTTGAAAAGAATAATCCGGATTTTTTCAAGTTTCTAAAGCCTAAAAAGGATAAGGATGCCAAGGTAGTCAACAAGGCGATCAGGAAACTCGCATCCAAGAGGAAGGGCCTTAGAAGAAAGATCAAGGAAGAGAAAATCGAGAAGAGCTTTCTGGGCATGATTGGCCGCTCGCTGGAGCCGGTTACCAAATGGGCGGGCTTTAACTGGAAGATCAATGTGGCGGTCCTGTCCTCATTTGCAGCCAGGGAATCAAGTGTTGCCACCATTGGTGTCTTGTACCAGCAGGGTGCCGATGAGAATAAAAGCCTTGAGTCCAGGATGGGCAGCGAGTCAACGGAAGGCGGGTTTTCTCCGCTTCATGCTCTTGCGGTTATGGTTTTCTTTGCCCTCTATCCGCCCTGTCTGGCCACGACCATTATGATCAAGGTGCAGACCGGCTCCTATAAATGGATGCTTTTCTCCATGATTTTCCCGACTACCCTGGGATTTGTCGTGGCTTCCCTCATCTTTACCGGCGGAAGCCTGATAGGATTTAGCGGTATTCAGATGATGGGCCTGTTCTACGGTTTGGTTGTGCTGCTGGCAATTGTTATTGGCGTGTCGTCAGCCTTGAAAAAACCTGAACCACCGGCGGTGGTTACGGCTGCATAAGCATAAAAAATAACCTGCCCCGCTGTCAAAAGGCGGGGTTATGGTTAGATAAGACTTCATAATAAAAGCCGGAGACAATTTTGCTTCCGGCTTTTTTCCATTGATAGACTTGTAAAAAAATAGGTATTGTTCCATAAATGTTATAATATTGTTTATTGCAAAAATATACTTAATAATATTAAGCTATTACGATGGAGAAGTTTGCTTATTACCATTATCACAGCTAAGGCATGAAAAATATTTTACTGGTAGAAGACAGCGTGATGTTTGGCAAGCTGGTTAAGAGCAGGATTGAAGAATCCTTTGATATTCCAGTATATTGGGCGAAAGATCTCAAAGAAGCCAAAAATTTTCTCCAGCAGGCAGACGGGCTTTTTTCCTGTGCCTTGCTGGATTATCATCTGCCAGATGCCCCCAATGGCGAAATCATTGACGAAGTGCTTTCCTACGGCATCACCTCACTGGTCTTTACCACCGACCTAACCGCTGAGGTGCGGGAACATGTCTGGTCGAAAAAGGTTGCCGATTATATTCTGAAAAATGACCCCAGCAGTATTGATTACATCATCGATTCAATCAATAATTTACGGAAAAACGAGCAAAAACTGGTGCTGGTTGCCGCCGAATCAAATTCCATTAGAACCACTTTCTCTGAACTTTTATATATACGAAAATACCGGGTTATAAATGCAAGCAGCGGTGAATCTGCCCTGCAAATACTGGCCCAATATCCCGAAATCAAGCTGGTTATCGTCAGCCAGGATTTATCTGCTGCGGACGGCTGTGTTATTTGTCAGAAAATCCGTATGAATTATAAATCAGATAAAATGGCTGTTATTGGTGTTTCCTCGGGAGAAGATCCGGTAAAAGGTATTCAGTTTCTGAAAAACGGAGCCAATGATTTTTTCAGCCTGGAGCCTTTTTTAGTGGAAGAATTTTACAGCCGGGTTAATAACTGCCTTGAAATAATAGAATTGTTTGACCAGATCAGAAAAACTGCCACCACCGATTACCTGACCAATCTTAACAACCGCCGAAGTTTCTTTGAGCTGGGCGGAAAATTGCTGGCCGATGCGGAAAAGCACAATGACCCAGTGGCCTGTACGGTTATGGATATTGATAAATTCAAAAGTGTTAATGATACCTACGGCCATGATGTGGGAGATTTGGTGCTTAAATCCATTGCCTCACTGCTAACGGAAAACAGTCTTGAATCCGAGGTGCTGGCAAGAATGGGCGGCGAGGAATTTTGTATCCTGACCGCCGGACTTGATAAAGAAGAGCTTGTTGAGCGGATGAATAAGCTTAGAAAACTATTTGAAACCACGCCTGTAACTGAACTTGAAGACGGCAACCATCTATATATCACTGCCAGTTTCGGTATAAGTATGGGCGTTGAGGGCGGGCTGGATATTATGATCAAAAATGCAGATAAAAAATTATACGAGGCCAAGGAAGGCGGCAGAAATTGTGTGAAATTTTAGGCAGTCTGGCCTCGTGGTAATTCTGCGGTTCGTTTTCGGCCATTATACGGTAATTTTTATTCCCCTTGCTTTTTGAGCAAATTCACATTACCCTGATTTGTGGTTTATGGGCTTACAGTGAGCCTGTTAAAAGCCAGTTAGCTGGCATAAAAAACATTAAGGAGAAAAATTATGAAAAAGAAAGGTCTGCTGCTTTCAGTTCTGTTGATTTTGGGCTTGATACTTACCATGTCCCCTGCCTTTGCAGCTTCTAAAACCGCCAAGGATACAAAGGTTGAAAAGGTTGCTGCCGAGATGGCTAAAATTAACCTTAATTCAGCCGATGTAGAGGCCTTGGCCCAGCTTCCCGGCATTGGTGAGAAAACCGCCCAAAAGATTGTGGAATATAGAAAGGCGAACGGCAAATTCAAAAAGATTGAAGATTTGCTGAATGTAAAAGGTATCGGACAGAAAAAGTTTGATAAACTTAAAAGTTTGCTTTCCTTATAACCTACCGGAATTTATGGACGATTATGTATTTTTTATGGTGCATAATCGTCCGGCCCTGATTTTCCAAATAACATGAAATGCCCAGCCTGCAACGCCGAGATTTCTGTATACCGTAATCCGGTGCCGACCGTGGATATTATCATTGAAATTGAAGGGCAGATAGTGCTTGTTGAGCGTAAGAATCCGCCCTTTGGCTGGGCCTTGCCGGGCGGTTTTGTCGATTACGGTGAGTCCTTTGAGGATGCCGCCGTCCGCGAGGCAAAAGAGGAAACCGGCCTGAAAATCACCGGACTAAGGCAGCTTAAAACCTATTCAGCACCCGGCCGGGATGCAAGACTGCATACAGCCTCCACCGTATTTATCGCCAAAGCTGAAGGCCTACCAGTTGCCGGAGATGATGCCAAATCAGCCGCTCTTTTTTCAGGCGGCAGCCTGCCGGAGCTGGTTTTTGACCACCATGAAATTATTAGTGATTATTACAAGTTCAGGCAAACTGGCCGGGTCAGAGGCCGGTGTTAAAAAAACACCGCCTGCAGGCCCCAGTAAATAAGCAGCCCCAAACCTATGGAGCCGTAAACCGCCACTCAGGGCAGACAGTTCACCCGCAGCTTTTTCACCGCAACTGTAATGATAACGATGGCACTAATCATGGAAAATGCCATCAAAAGCAGCTTATCCATTTTACCCCCTTACCCTGACCCCTGGTTTTTTACGCAGCCTGATGGAAGACGGAGTAACTTCAACCAGTTCATCATCATTGATATAGGCAATATGCTCCTCCAGACTCATGATGGTGGCCGGGGTGAGAATCACCGCATCATCGGAGCCGGAAGCCCGAACATTGGTAAGTTTCTTCCCCTTGGCCGGATTTACCACCAAATCTGCCGAGCGGCAGTGTTCGCCGACAACCTGTCCCTGATAGAGAGGCGCCCCTGGTTCAATAAACAATTTGCCCCGCTCCTGCAGGTTAAAAAGGGCGTAGGCAACGGCGGTGCACGGCTCCTTCACCACCATAACCCCGTTGATGCGGTTGGTTATCTCGCCTGCATGGGGGGCATATTCCTTGAAAACATAGTTCATCATGCCCATTCCCTTGGTGTCGGTCATAAACTGGGAACGGTAGCCGAGCAGCCCTCTGGTGGGAATGCTGAAAACCATTCTTGCCATGCCGTTTTCATTGTTCATCTCTTCAAGCTGACCCTTCAGGGTGCCCAGCTTTTCAATGACCGCCCCCTGATACTGCTCGTCCACATCAACGGTAAGTTGTTCATACGGCTCAAGAATTTGCCCGTTTTCCTCCCTGAAGATAACCTGCGGTCTGGTTACCTGAAATTCATATCCCTCCCTTCTCATCTTCTCAATCAGGATGGACAGATGCAGCTCGCCGCGCCCGGAAACCTTGTAGCCCACTGCATCGGTCAGCGGTTCAAACTGCAGGGCGACATCGGCCAGCACCTCCCGTTCCAGCCGCTCCTCCAGATGCCTTGAGGTAACATATTTCCCCTCCTTGCCGGCAAAGGGCGAATCGTTGGGAATAAAGCTCATGCTGATAGTGGGCGGATCAATATCAATCAGCGGCAGGGGCCTTGGCTCCTTTTCATCGGTGAAGGTAACGCCTACGGTTACATCCTCCATGCCGGCAATGGCAACTATTTCGCCAACGCCTGCCGATTCAACGGCTTCCTTGTCATCAGCACGAAAACGGAAAATCTTGCTGATACGAACCGGCTTGATTGAGCCGTCTCTTCTTGCCACTACGATGGGCTGATTGATGGACATGGTACCGTTGACCACCTTGCCGATACCCATCCGGCCAAGGTAGGGGGAATAATCTATGGTGCCGACCTGCATCTGCAGCGGCGCCTCGGCCTTACCCTTTGGCGGCGGAATACGGTCGATAATCATCTGCGAGATGATATCCATATTCATATTTTTATCATCAGCCGGATCAGCCAGAGAATATCCTTCCTTGGCCGAAGCATAAACCACCGGAAAATCAAGAATATCGTCTGGTGCATTTAATTTTACAAAGAGATCAAAAACCTCATCAACCACCCAGTCGCAGCGGGCCGCCGGTTTATCTATCTTGTTGATGACCACGATAACCGGCAGCCGGTTCTCCAACGCCTTTTTCAGCACAAAATAGGTCTGCGGCATGGGGCCTTCCTGGGCATCGACCAGCAGCAGGGCACCATCTGCCATCCGCAGCACCCTTTCCACCTGACCGCCGAAATCGGCATGTCCTGGAGTGTCTATAATGTTAATCCAGTGCCCCTTATATTCATACGAGCCATTTTTGGAAGTGATGGTGATTCCCCGCTCTTTTTCCAGATCCATCGAGTCCATCAGGCGTTCTGCCACCTCCTGATTTTCACGGAACATGCCGGAAGTTTTGAAAAGCTGATCGACCAGGGTGGTTTTGCCGTGATCAACATGGGCAATAATAGCCACATTACGAATTTTATCCTGCTTCATCTATATAAATCCCTAAATAAATAAGATGCCCCGCTGCCTGGGCTTATCTGAAATTTTTGCTGATGATTTTTAATGACATACCTGCAAGGCTTCCGCAATGGCATCACAGACATAGCCCGCATTGCTGCTGGTCAGTCCGGCCAGATTTATTCTGCCTCCCTTTACGACATAAATGCTCCTTTTATCCCTTAGCCATTGTACGATTTCATCGCTGAGGCCGCTAAAGGAGAACATACCTCTTTGCTGTTTGATATAGGAGAAATCCCGGTCAACGCCCCGCTCTTTCAGCCCGTCCACCAGGGCCAGACGCATCTCTACTATCCGGCTGCGCATCTCATCAAGCTCGGCCAGCCACTGGCTCTTTAATTCACCGCTGGTCAAAATGGAAGCGGTGATCAAGCCTCCATGAGCCGGGGGATTGGAGTAATTTACCCGCACGGTGCCTTTCATATGGCTAAGGGCGGTTTCCGCTTCAATCCTGCTTGGGCTTACCACCGTCAAGGCTCCGGTCCGCTCATTGTAAAGACCAAGGTTTTTGGAAAAGGATGAGGCAATTAAAAAATCAATACCGGCCTCGGCAAATTTTTGTACGGCAAAGGCATCCTGTTCAACGCTGCGGGCAAAACCCTGATAGGCAAAATCAAGAAAGGGCAGCCAACCCTGTTTTTTGGCGGTATCAATAACCGCAAGCCATTGCTGATCGTCAAGATCCACGCCGCTTGGATTATGACAGCAGGCATGGAGCAACACCACCTCTCCGGCAGGAATTTTTTCAAGGGCGGCCAGCATCTTATAAAACTCAAGGCCCATGGTTTCGGCATTGTAGTAAGGGTAATGGTCAAGGGCAAAACCGGCGGCGGTAAAAATGCCCTGATGATTTGCCCAGGTGGGCGAGCTAAGCCAGATCCTGGCTTGAGGATTAAACCGCCTGATCAAATCAGCCCCCACCCGCAAGGCCCCGGTACCGCCGGGGGTATGGATGGTTGCCGCCCTTGCAGATTTAATCACCTCATGGCCGCTGCCAAACAAAAGGCCCTGAACGCCTGCCGCATAAACCGGACTGCCGGAAATGGGCAGATAGCTCTTGGAATCTTCCTGCTCCAAAAGAAGCTGTTCGGCTGCCTTTACGCTTTTCAGCACTGGAGTTAACCCGTTGTTATCCTTATATACTCCTGCCCCAAGATTTACCTTTTGGGGATTTGGATCATTTTTGAATGCCTCGGTCAGGCCGAAAATTGCATCCGCCGGAGCGGCATCAATATTTTTCCACATTTTTCTTGTCTCCTTATCAAATGCCTTGAGAAAATTTTAAGCCAAGAACGGCACTATACCCTTTCACCCGTGGTTCACCAAGATAATTTTAATGGTTTATCCGTAACCCCTCAAGATAAGGCCGGATTTGACAATAATCCCGCAGCCTGTTAGTCTGCGTTTTTAATTTCTTCCAAGGGGAAAAAATGTATATGACCGCCAGTAGGAAAAAAATAGAGGGCAAACCGGCCCTAAAACTCAATATCCATAACTTTACCGAAGCCGACCTGCCCTTTCTGGATAGCTTGGGGATAACCGAAACCGAGGGTGAAAACATCCGCTTTGCCATGGTTCATAGCCAGCAGGAATTTTTAGATACCCGCGGTGCAATCCTTGAGCGGTACCACGCCGAGGAAAAAGGCCCTAGAGTTTTTCTTACCCCCAAGGATACTTAGGCAGCCTACTTAGTCAACCCTGAAAAACTCTATTTTTGAGTTTTCAGAGCTAATTTTTGCAAAGCCAACATGCACATTGTGCCGATAAAAAATAGGCGTAAAAAATTACATACCTCCCTCATCCACTTTTTGAAGTTAAATGCAGCCGCTGCCAGCATTAAATTGACGCTGTCGCCGACACTACCCTTGAGAAAGTTACGGGCTAACCGAAAATCTGATTTGAGATGACCAATTATTGGCCCAATGCCTGCCCTGCGTCTAAACCTTTGTCTCATTTTTTGGCGTTGATACGGTGTATTGTTTTTATTTGACGGTTTGGGGATTAAAATTTGGGTCTCACCAACTTTGGTTTTTCCGCGATAACCTCTATCACAAATGGCAAATTCAGGGCAGACACCTGGCTTATTGCCCCGACAATGATACCGCTGTCCTTGGTCACAACTACGGATGCCTTCGCTCCAAATTTATATTTTTTATGTGCCTTGCCCTTGCCGATACAGTAAACCTGCGGTTCATGCAGGCTGTAAATCTTGTTTTTGCTTCCTTTTTCCTGCTACAACACCCGATAAAAAAGTGCAAGTTCCTTGTCATAGATCCGCAATAAATGTTCCGGCAGCTTCCTTTCCACATCACGGCTTTGTTAGGGCTTTTTCCTTTCATTTTGACTCCAAAAATGTCATTTAATATTGCAAGATTTCGGGTATATCTTAACATAAACTTGCAAATTTGACCATAAAAAAATGAGATTTATCTTTTGTTTTCAAGATGTTGGAAGTTTCTCATGGTTAACTAAATAAAAAAATACTTTCAGTCAACAGATTGTTTATGCTGCCAAATAAAAAAGGCTTTTATTCCCTTTTGAGGAACAAAAGCCCTTAAAGCCGGAAAGCAGTTATTTATGAACTGCTAATGACTAGCCGGTTTTACATCCGAGTCCTTATACTTGTGCAGGCTGTGCAGGATATGCACCTCTTCTTCCGGTTTATAGCCGGTTTTCATGGATTCCAGCGACCCTGCTATGGCAAAGATTGACATATAGCAATGGGTCAGGAAAAAGGCCACAATGATCATGCCAAG
>PDWI01004236.1_pt1 | contig 19428 bp, 15 predicted proteins | sample 1430891 | NCBI WGS metagenome assembly PDWI01 (sample SAMN01162508, study PRJNA174530) | Oral metagenome, whole genome shotgun sequencing project. | biome: Marine environment; feature: Marine mammal; material: Swab sample of the gingival sulcus; isolation source: swab sample of gingival sulcus...
ATTTAAACAACATTACAAAATATTTATTTGCTATTCGCATAAAAAATATTACCTTTGCAGTCGCTTTTCGAGTAAAAGCATTTTTAGGTTAAATTAAATTCATTTCAAAAAAATGGCAACAAAAATCAGATTACAGCGTCATGGACGCAAAGGGTATGCCTATTACCATGTTGTAGTAGCCGACAGTAGAGCACCCAGAGATGGTCGTTGTATCGAGCGTTTAGGCACTTACAACCCCAACACAAATCCTGCTACAATCACTCTAAACTTCGACAGAGCATTATATTGGTTACAAGTAGGGGCTCAACCAACAGACACAGCAAACAATATACTTAAAAGAGAAGGTGTGTTATTAAAGAAACATCTACTTGGCGGAGTAAAAAAAGGAGCATTCGATTTAGATACCGCAGAGCAGAAGTTTGATGCGTGGAAAAAAGAGAAAGAGGGGGCTATAACTAAAACGGTAGAACAACTCAACGCTCAAAAAACAGAAGACAAGCAAAAACGCTTAGCTGCCGAAAAAGAGATTAACAAAGCAAAAGCAGAGGAATTAGCAAAAAAACTTGCTGAGGCTAAACTTGCCGAACAAGAAGCGGCTGCAGAGGAAGAAGCAAACAAAGAACAACAAGAAGTTGAAGCTAACACCGAAGACTCTACCACAGAAGAGCCTACTGTCCAATAAGCAGATAAGCCCAACTAATAATAAGACTGTCCTTATAAAGGGTAGTCTTTTTTTTGCATATATAATGATTTTTGTAGTATACTTTTTTCTCAAAAAAAGATATATAAAAAAATTAGGTTTACAATTACTCAAGCAACCACAATCATTACTTAAATAACCCTAAACCTAATGTTATAAAACAAATGGCTACATACATTATTTATCGCAAGTAGCCATAAAATAATGCTATTTAACTATTTTTATTCTTCGTTTGCATTGAGGATACCACGATAATGCTTCTTTGTAAGAATTGACTATGACACTATCATTATAATATACCTTATTATAAGAAATTATATAGTCGATATATTTAGGAATAAGATTTGCCTCTACAATATCTTTTCTTTCTATAAAATCAGCGATTATAGTATCAGTATCTTGCGAATTCCATTTAATATATGTAGTAAAAACTTGTCCACTACGCATTTCATAAGGGGCTATTAGTTGTCCATCGTCTATATGAGACCACATTGCCTCTCCATCACCAATATCAATTGAGATAAATCCTTTGTCCTCTGAAATCCTATATCCATTCTTTACTATCCCGCCACCGGTTTGATGGTAGCAATCTAACACAGTATGACCACAAGGATAGATATGATATATCTCGATAGAATCACTATACAATTTAGTTTCTAATAAATTATCTCCTGCAATATTAGTTAATTCTATATTAATATACGCTTTAGCTTCTGGCTGAGTACATATATGCGGATTCTTGGCGCAAGCAGTAAGCAAACTAATAGCAACGGCTATCAAACTAAAAATTTTAATCTTTTTCATGATAATAAAATGTATTGATTAATATTAAAAAACCAAAAGTAACAATATTTTTAAAAAAAACAAAAAAAAGTTATCTTTTTTTTCAGAAAAACAAAAAAAAAGGTCTCTTTTTTCAGAAACCCTCTTTTTTATGTTATTATCACTCGTATAATTAATACTCCATTTTACTTTGTCTGACATAAGAGTTATAGCGATATTTAGCATTCTCTTCTGTTGCCTTCAATATAGCCTCTGCCTCCTCTGGGAACGATTTAGACAATGATGCAAAACGAACCTCGTTGTTGAGGAAGGCTTGAAATTTACTCCAATCAGGCTCCTTGCTGTCAAGCATAAATGGATTTTTGCCCTCTGCTTCCAGTTCTGGGTTATAACGCCACAAGTGCCAATATCCACATTCAACGGCTTTAGCCTGTTCCTCTTGTGTTTTACCCATACCTGTCTTGATACCATGAGCAATACAAGGAGCATAGGCAATGACGATAGAAGGTCCATCATAAGCCTCTGCCTCACGGATTGCCTTAAGCGTTTGTGCCTGATTGGCTCCAATAGCAATTTGAGCGACATAGACATAACCATAAGTAGTGGCTATCATACCCAAATCTTTTTTTCTTATTCGTTTTCCTGCGGCAGCAAATTTAGCAATCGCACCTATAGGCGTCGATTTAGACGACTGACCACCAGTGTTGGAATAGACCTCTGTGTCAAGCACAAGAATATTTACATTTTTACCAGATGCTATCACATGGTCAAGACCTCCATAACCAATATCGTAACTAGCTCCATCGCCTCCAATAATCCATTGAGAGCGTTTGGTTAAATATTGTGTAAGCCCTTTCAACTCTTTACATATAGGACACCCTGCATCTGATGCTTTGTTTATCATATCTTCAAGTTGAGGAGCGAGAGCTTTTGTCTTTTCGGCATCTTGCATATTGTCTAGCCACTCTTGCATCAAATCCTTGTATTCAATAGGAGTATGGTCGCTATCTACGGCAGTCTTAAACAGACGCTCTATTCGACTACGCATTTTGTCTGATGCAATATGCATACCCAATCCAAATTCACAGAAATCCTCAAATAGCGAGTTAGCCCAAGCAGGTCCTTGACCTTGTGCGTTTGTAGTATATGGCGTAGATGGTACAGAACCCGAATATATAGACGAACAACCAGTAGCATTTGCTACCATTTCATGGTCGCCAAATAGTTGTGTTATAAGTTTGACATAAGGAGTTTCTCCACAACCAGAACAAGCACCTGAAAACTCAAACAAAGGAGTAGCAAATTGAGAATTTTTAACATTAGACTTAACATCTACCAAATGTTGTTTGCTTTTGACATTCTCCATCATATATTCCCAGTTTTTGGCTTGTGGGAGTTGGCTTTCGAAAGGTTTCATGGCAAGAGCCTTATGTTGTACGCCATCTTTCTTCATACCTGGACAAACGTCAACACAGTTGCTACATCCAAGACAATCCATTACACCAACCTGAATGCGGAATTGCATTCCTACCATAGATTTAGGAGCTCTGATATCTAACGTATCAGCATCAAAGCCTTTTTGTTCACTTTCGTCCAACACAAACGGACGAATACAAGCGTGAGGGCAGACATATGCACATTGATTACATTGTACACAGTTGGCTGAATCCCACTCTGGCACAAAAGCAGAGACACCGCGTTTTTCCCAACGAGCAGTACCAGAAGGGAACCGCCCATCTTCTTTACCCTTAAAAGCCGATACTGGCAACAAATCGCCATCTTGTGCATTAATAGGGAACACTACTTTCTGTACAAAATCAGGAGCAACACTTAACGTTGGCTCATCGTCAGGGAGGGTTGCCCATGCAGGGTCGACAGTAAGCAGTTTGTACTCACACCCTCTATCTACGGCTTTATAGTTCTTATCTAGTATCTCCTGTCCTTTATTACCATAAGACTTTGTGATGAACTTTTTCATCTGCTCTACGGCAAGGTCTATAGGAATTATATTTGTAATACGGAAAAAGGCTGATTGTAAGATAGTATTTGTACGATTACCCAATCCAATCTCACGAGCAATCTCAGTAGCATTGACATAATAAACTGTAATATTGTTTTTTGCAAAAATTCTTTTCACCTTATTAGGTAAATTTTTGTGCAACTCCTCTTCGTTCCAAATAGTATTGAGAAGAAATGTGCCATTCTTACGAAGCCCACGAGTAACATCATACATCCTGAGGTAAGCCTGATTATGACAAGCCACAAAGTTAGGCGTATTTACCAAATATGTGGAGCGTATAGGCGTATCTCCAAAACGAAGATGCGAACATGTAAAACCTCCTGATTTTTTAGAGTCATAAGAGAAATATGCCTGACAATACTTATTGGTGTTGTCGCCAATGATTTTAACAGAATTTTTGTTTGCACCCACTGTACCGTCAGCACCCAATCCATAAAATTTTGCCTCATAGATAGAGTCGGTATTAAGAGCTATTTCCTCTTTTTGTGGCAACGAAGTGAAGTTCACATCATCAACAATACCGATAGTAAAACGATGTTTAGGCGTGTTCAACGCAAGGTTTTCGTAAACAGATAAGATGTGTGCTGGTGTAGTATCTTTTGAAGATAATCCATAGCGTCCCCCAACAATCTCTGGGTTTAGGTCAGAATATTGAGAGAATGCCTCTACAATATCTAAATATAATGGTTCGCCGTTAGCACCAGACTCTTTTGTGCGATCCAATACAGCAATCCTCTTGACACTTTGTGGAATAGTTCCCAATAAGTGTTTAACAGAGAAAGGACGATATAGATGAACTGAAACCAAACCAACTTTCTGACCTTGCTTGTTTAGATAGTCGATAGCCTCACGGATAGTTTCTGTTACGCTACCCATAGCGATAATGATTCTGTCTGCATCGGTTGCTCCATAGTAATCGAACAGATTGTATGTTCTACCAGTGATTTTGGCAACTTCTTTCATGTAATGTTCTACGATTTCAGGCACAGCATCATAGTATGCATTTACTGCCTCTTTGTGCTGAAAGAAGTGGTCTGGGTTCTCTGCCATTCCTCTGCTCATAGGAGCATTAGGGTTCATAGCTCTTTTACGGAACTCATTGATAGCGTCCCAATCTACAAGTTGGCGGAAGTCATCTGCTTCAAGAGTTTCTATTTTTTGTATTTCGTGCGAAGTACGGAATCCATCAAAAAAATTGATGAAAGGCACACGGCTTTTTAGAGTTGCCAAATGAGCAACGCCCGATAAGTCCATCACCTCTTGCACCGAACCCTCTGCCAACATAGCAAAGCCTGTCTGACGACAAGCCATAACATCTTGGTGGTCGCCAAAGATACTCAATGCGTGAGTAGCAATGGTACGAGCCGACACATGAAAGACGCAAGGCAAGAGTTCTCCTGCTATTTTATACATATTTGGTATCATAAGCAATAGCCCTTGCGAAGCGGTGTATGTAGTTGTCAAAGCACCTGCTTGTAAAGAACCATGTACAGCACCCGCTGCTCCTGCTTCCGACTGCATCTCTTCTACGAGTACTGTTTCGCCAAAGATATTCTTTTTGCCTTTGGCAGCCCACTCATCAACATATTCAGCCATTGTTGAAGATGGAGTGATAGGATATATAGCCGCCACTTCCGAAAAAATATAGGAAATATGTGCCGCAGCCTGATTACCATCACAAGTAATAAATTTCTTTTCTGACATAACTTTATAAAATTTAAATTTTTAGTGTTTTTTGTTGCCTATTAGTTTTGCCACAAATAATTTTGCAAAGGTACTAAATTTTTTCTATTTAGGTGTTTTATGGTGTTAAAAAGAGATTGATTATTTTTTATATTACCATTTTATTACACTTTAAAAACAATTAATTAAAATTATTTTTATAAAAAATTTGGATATTAAAAAACAATTTGTAACTTTGCTGGTGTGATAATCATAAAACAAGAATATAAAAACACAAAACAATGACAGATACTGTAGAACAGTGTTGTCGTTAGAGCCTCTTAATGTGTAGCTTCATACTCTAACGACACGATAGCATTTTTTTAGAAGCTGCACAAAATAAATATTTTTATTTACTATGAAAAAAACATTTTTATGTTTAATAATTGCATTAAGCATAGTATCGTGTAAGTCGCTTGTTAATGAAGCGAATTTTGAACCTCCATTACCTAATACTCCGGATAAGGTAATGTCTAAAGAGAAGGCGATCGGAGATGTTCCGAAAGAATTAGCACAAATTGTAGCTGAAAATTTTCTTAAGGAGCTGAGTAATAGCGAAGAATATAGAGTTGTTAAAATAGACTCTATACCCGATTTTAATGGTCATACATCTATGTATGTTTTTAATTTTGAACCAAGTGGTTTTGTTTTAACCTCTAACAATGTTAAAACAGAGCCGATAGTTGGTTATTCACAGCAAAACAGGATATATCCAAATTTCCAATATCAACGAGAATGTATTTACAATATTAAACCTTAAATTTTACCACTATGAAAAAAATAATTTATTTTCTATTTGTTTTTATATTAATATCTTGTGACAAAACAGTTGATAGGGATAACGATGATGATTGTTTTGGAGTTTTAATTGATTGGGATGCCCGAGTTTTGATTAAAAACAGCAACGGAGAGGATTTGTTAAACCCTAAAACAAAGGGTGCGTACAACAGAGATAGCATACAGATATACTATTTACTAAAAGATGGTGAATTGCAACTTTGTAGAGATACACTTAACAAGCAGTATGGTTTTAGAATAATGCATTGTCCAGAAGGTTATTTTATTAGTGTATCTTTGAGAAGTACGCGTGTTAAATATTTTTTAGATCCACAGACTACTTATATAAAATGGAATTCTCATGATACTGATACTATAGTTACTACATTTTTAAGTCGTAAAGGAGATCCCAAAGACCCTTCTGATGGAGGTAATTGTATTATTGACACATGGGATAAGGTTACATATAATGGTAAGGTTATTTTGGAAAATTGGAAAGAGACAAATAGGCAACGCAAACCACTACCTATAGTAATCAAATAACATTATACCACTATAAAAAATTTAATTTATTTAACCATTGTTTTAGGAGTAATGATTATTCCGAGTATGGCAGTCGATTTTGGCAAAGATATTACAACATATTTGGAGTGGAATGCGAATGATAGAGATACTATTGTTGCTACATTTGACAATCTTATGAAATGTAACAAAAATGACGGCTGTTTGTATAGTTCGTGGACAAAAGTTTCTTACAACGGTAAAGTGATTTTAGATAATCCCCAACCATTCTCTAAAGAGCCAAAACCTATGCCTACCATAATTAAGTAACCATTAAATAATAATATAAAAGCGACCGAACTATCCCAATTGTCTTGGTCGCTTTTATATTTAGAGCTCTTATGTTTTTTTTTGACAATCTAAAAACAGTGTTTGAAGTATTGATTTTTTGTTTCGTGTATATATTTCTCAAAACATCTTGCAAGATAATCACTTCTTCTCTTGCGTTATTATAGGAGTTGAGACTATTTTTTCACCGAAAAAAGCACATCTCTTTTTCTAAAAAAATAAACCTCACCGCAAGGCAAAGTTTATAGTTGTTTTTTTTCAATTTTGGGGCAGAGCCAAGCAACCTTAGTTGCATTCAATTTAATATATATTTGCCAATATGATTTGTAGTTTTAGATAATAATCAATGTAAAGTAAGTTTTGCTTATTGTTCAAACCCATTCAACACATTGACAAATATAAAATTAAATATTAGTGTAAATTCATAAGTTTTTCATATTTATTAATTCTGATGCAAAAATACACAAAAAAAAAGAATACTTGAAGTAGAATTATTTCTACAAAACCTTGGTGTGGCCTCTCAAAAAATTAACTACCAACATATTAACAACACCACAAAAAGAAAAAAATCCTATGACAAATATATAAATTGACATAGGATTAACCTTAAAAATTTTATGCTGTTAGTCAGACAATAAACTCTTCACTTCATTAGCAATAGCACGACCATCTGCCTTACCGGCAAGTTGTTTGGAGGCAACCCCCATCACTCTGCCCAAATCTTGCAACGAAGTTGCTCCAAGAGAATCAATAATGCCTTTTACCGCCACACGAAGTTCTTCTGCTGACATCTGCTTTGGCAAATACCTTTGTAAAACTTGCGTCTGAGCATTATATTCATCTGCCAAATCGGCTCTATCCTGCTCGGAAAATAAAACAGCTGCCTCTTTGTTTTGTTTTAACAATTTAGCAATCACCTTCATTGCCATATCGTCTGTGAGGTTTCCAGCTGCCTCTTTTGAAGTTTTGACCTCAAGCAACTCTTTTTTAATGTTGCGCAGGGCCAACAACTCTACTTTGTTTTGAGCCATCATAGCCTTTTTAATATCCTCCGATACCTTGTCAAATATATTCATATATCATTTATTTTATCAGTCCAAACACTAACTCTCGACCTACACCACACACGTTATTTCCGATTAATAACCAACGGACGCACATTTCTACCTCCGTCATCTGATATGACTTCAAGGAGATATGTACCTGCCTCCGAAGGCGTAGGCACATTATATCTGTCAACTGTATGGCTCTTTGTTTTCAACAATACACCACCAATGGTCCAGATATTGACAGTAGATTTGCCACCTTTATTGAGTATTATCAATATCTCATCTCCCAATACAACAATATCAGGCTTTTGAGGTTTACCATCGTCAATCGTTATAGGACAAGAAAACATTTTAGAGCCATCAGGGCGAGTAACCTCTACCCGATAAGTAGCCCCTTTCTTCACTTCCGTAAGATTAGAGTTAGACTTACCATTCATTATAGTCGGCACTCCGTTTATGTCTTGATACCACTGTATTGAAGAAATATCAAATCCGCCATTATAATATTTATTTTTTACTAAAATAGCATCGTCCCATTTTTGCTGTAATATCGTATCTGGATACAAAACATCAAAGCATAGAGGAACTTCCGAAGGGTTACAACTATATAATGTATCTGTAAACACTATTTTGGCACAATATTTATCTGGATAAACTTTGTCAGGCATCTGCACATCGATAGCATAATTACTATTAAATTCTGTACTATCGACATCTACAAAACCTGCCTTTTCTGCATGTTCATCAAAATCAATATAATATGCAGAAGGCACAATATTGGCTGAATCTGCCTTGGCAAATGTCAGTTGAAAAGATTTATCATCTGCACATATTTGCGGAATACTTTTCAACACTGATTTAGCGTTTGGATAGCGTTTGACTCTCATCACAATAATACTATCACATCCTTTTATAGTGTGTAGAGTATCCAATAAATAACCATCTGTAACAGAAAATTTATTATTCAACCAAACTGTATCTCCAGCACACGCCATCACTGTTGTGTCTATGTTTGGGCGTTTGTTTACTGTAAGTTTCAATGTATATATAGTATCGCAACCACAGAAATCCGTTGAATTTTCATTCACCTGTCTGAAATATTCAAACTTACCTGCTACATTTTGCTGTGAAATTTTCCAACCATTTTTAACATACTTATCTGTCTGACAAATAGAATCCTCTGATATGACTTCTGTTTTTTCAAAACCAAGAATAACGGTATCCCTAAACTCATAACTAACGCCATTACAAGCATTTACCTTCAAAGTACCTATAATTTTGTCTCTGACAAAAGTTTTACAATCGACAGTCAGAGAGTCTCCTATTCCCAACTTGTCGCCCTTTACGTTTGTCCAAGTAATAGAGTAGTCATTTTGTTCGATAATAGGAGTGAAACGCCACGCTTCTGGTTTATTTTTACCATTCATATCATAAGTCGTCCACCTGTCAAGTAAGTTACGCCCCGGAGCACATGTTGCTTTTGTGCCATTTTTGTTCTGCACTCCGATAACACCACGTCCATCATTCCATTTAGCTCTATTTCTTCTAAAAACATATACATCTATGATATTAGACCCCTCATAAAGTACTATTTGATACGACTGTTTTAGGTCATTATTGCCGAACAATGGAATTTCGTAATATGAGTTCACAAACGCACGGCAAGGAGCTTCTCCTCTTATAGCCCACCTAAAAGTGCTATTGCCCGTGGCTGCTTTTGGGTCTATATCCTCCATCACGCCATAGACGGCATTTCGCCAGTCGTATTGTCCACCATAATTGCTTTGTGGCAAATTGGAGTTATAACCGGTCATTGACCAGCCACAAGATTTATTAGCATTCTCCACATTAAACGACAAATAACCATTGGGTGCCATCAAAAGTTCTTCATAAGTATTTTCGTAAAAACAGAACTTAAAAGGCAATTGGGTAACACCACAATATTTATCATCGTCAGTCAATGCTACCGGCTCACCTTCTTCGAGTGAATATGGGGGAGAATAAGGTATCTGCTCTACTTTATAACCTGATATCGTACCACCCGCTATCCTAATTTTAGGCTTTAAGGTATAAGTCTCTTGGTCGCAAGGTATGATAATTTTTTTAGACCCGTCAATGAAATCTCTATCTTGGGTATTAAAATCCACCCCGGGACAAATGATATTCCCCAGATAACAAGCCAGATTAGATGCTATCGATACATCTATTGGGTCAGAAGGTTGCCCCTTTGTCCCATCAGGGCAGATAGCAATGACACTTACTTTGTACTCCCCATTACACAACTGCGTGTATGGGATAAACAACACTGGATTTACCCCAGCAGGAATCGTGTCAAAAGAGTGTGGCTTCGTAGTGGTCATCTCCAATACCACAAGATATTTGGTTATACCAAGAGTTGGTTCGTGTGGCTTCCAAGTAACATTTATTCCTTGTATTGGTTGCTTTACATACTCCACCGTAACCTCTGTCGGCACAAATTGACAATCGGCATACATAGGCATCGTATATAGACATATGCCCAACACCGACAATAATATAGTTTTCAACTTCATTGCATTTGATGTTTACAATTAAACAAAACAATAGAATTTATCTATTCATCTGCAAAAATACTCTTTTTTTTCAAGAAAAACAATTTTTACCACAAAAAACTTTAATAAAAAAGAAAAAAACAGATGATATACGATTTTTTTCACTCAACATACGACCTGCTTTATTCTCATTGACGGCTATGAAATCACTCCTCGTACATTTCATCTATTAGGTTAGCATAATTCTGTAATACGACCGAGCGTTTGATTTTCAAGGTGGAGGTTAGTTCGCCCGACTCAATAGAAAAACTTTTTTTTATAAAACGGAACTTCTTTATTTTCTCAAAACTGGCAAAATCATTTTGTAACAGTGCTATTTTGTCTTCAAAAAGTTTTATTACCAATGGATTAACAAACACCTCTTCTATTCGTTGATATTGGATATTATGTTTTGCAACAAACTCCGTCAATAGAGGTATCGAGGGCGAAATAATTGCCGTCACATAATTTCGATTGTTGCCTATGACCGCTATCTGTTCAAAATAGGGGTCTGATGTGATGACGGTCTCTATGGCTTGTGGCGAGATGTATTTCCCATTGGAGGTTTTGAACATATCTTTTAGACGGTCAGTCATATAGAGAGTCTCCCCCTCTATGCGACCAATATCGCCGGTACGAAACCACCCATCAACAAACGCTTTTTCGTTCTCTTCTGGACGATTATAGTAACCTTTGGTTATCGTTTTCCCCTTAATCTGTATCTCGCTATCATCTCCTATACGCACCTCTATATCAGACATAATTGTACCTACCGAGCCTATGGTGAAGTTATTTGGCGGATAGCAAGATACGGTGGCAGAGGTCTCCGTCAAACCATAGCCGTAGCATATTGGTATTCCAATACTTATAAAAAACCTTGCTTGTTTGTCAGACAAAGCCGCCCCTGCAACGGGAAGCATTATAGCCTTCTGTATCCCCAATGCTTTTTTCAGTTTACTAAACACAAATTTGTGAGCGAACTTATATCTGAGCCAAAGAAAAAAATTAGCCCTTTTGCCCTTTGCAACAGTTTCGATATTATACTCTTGCCCAACAGCCATTGCCCAAGCAACCATTGCCTTTTTGGAGGGCGTCATCTCCTCTATCTTTTGTTTGACGCCGATATATACTTTTTCCCAAAAACGAGGTACAGCACACATATATTGGGGCAATACTTCCTTAATAGTATCCTGTATTTCAACAGGTTGCCCGTTAAGGTAGACCTTGACATCTGACGCCATACAACAATAAGACCAAAGTCGCTCGAAGATATGCGACATCGGTAAAAACGCAATTGATTTAGCCCCTTTTTTCATAGAGAATCTCGCTCGAAGCATCTGTATTGCCTCTGCTATATTCTCATGCGAAAGCATAACTCCTTTTGAATCGCCTGTCGTACCAGAAGTATATAAGATACATAGCAAATCATCTTTAGAAGAACGTTTTGTGCGTGCCTCTACAATTTTGGTATTTTCTGGTTTTGAGATAGAATACAATTCCGAAAATCGCATAGCAATACTACACCCTTTCAAATCGACAGCATCGTCAAAAACCACTATATGCTCCAAAGAAGTGTGGTCGCTCAAAGCCTCCAACACAGCATCGTACTGCAACTGTTCTCCCACAAACACCAATTTGATTTGAGCATCATTTATGATATATGATATTTGTGAAGAAGATAGAGTTGCAAACATTGGCACTACCACAGCACGATTGGCATATGAGGCAAAATCTACTATTAGACCATGTGGCATATTTTGAGCAATCACACCAACATTTTGTTCCTCATCAACACCAAGAGAGACCATAGCATTAGCCACAGCATCAACTTTTTTAGCAAAGTCAGACCAAGTTATAGACTGCCATTGATTCAACGACCTATCCTTATGGAAAACGATACGATGTCCGCCTCGCTTTTTTGCTTTTTTAGGCACTAATTTGACTATATCTATTTCTTTCATTACGATACGATTTTAGGGATTAAGTTCTATTGAACCATTAGGCTACAAGCACATTTGTTAGATTACATCTTTGGAGTTCATCGAATTGTGATAATGTACTTTATTATCTTCAAACTCTTTGATAGCCCTTAGAGTTGGTTTGGGCAACTTCTCATAATGGCGAGAAAGTTCTATCTGCTCTTTGTTTTCGTGTACTTCCTCGAGGTTATCTGCATACAATTTAAAATCGTTCAACTTCTCTTCCAATTCCTTTTTCAAATCGACACTAATTTGATTAGCCCGTTTAGATAGTATAACTAATGTTTCGTAGATGTTGCCCACCTCTGACGACAACACTTTAATGTCGCGAGTAATAGTGGTTGTAGGAGTTACATTGTTTTTCTTTTCCATATTATTAATTATAATAAAATTTATTTAATTTTCTGTATGTTTTTTGGCTTGATTAAATATTTTTTCTGCCTCTTTGCTATTTTTAGTATCCTGAAATTCAGAGTTATATTTATAATACTCATCTATCACCTCCGAGAATCGTTCTTTTCGCTTTTGCTCAACAGAGTGGATTGCCTCATCATATTTAGATTTCAGTATCAGAAACAACAACGCCTCTCTATGTTTTGTGATAGGATATTGTTTGAGAGTATTATTTGCCACAACCACTGCCGAACGATAATTGTTGCCCATATAAAGCCCAAGATTATAATACAATTTTGCCTCCAAATAGCCTTTGTATGCTAATTTATCTTTGAGTTCATCTATATATTTATAAGCCTCATCGACATTAGAGCCATTAGGATAAAGATTCACATACTCGTTTAATATTGCAATAGCATTATAAGTTGCCTCTTGGTCGAGCCGTACATCTGGCGACTCCAAATAGGAGCAGTATCCCGTCTTAAATTTACACTCTTCGGCATAAGTACCTTTTGGGAATGCCTTGACATAGTCTGCATATTGTAAACTGGCTGTATAGTAATCTTCTAACCCAGCAAAAGACTCTGCCCAAAGATACATAACCTCTTCCATTTTTTTACCACTAAAAGCATTGGCAGAGACCAAATCGCCCAATAGGGTCGATGCTTTTGTATATTTTTTCTCTAAAAAATAATTTTTAGCAGCCACAAACTTTTGTTCGTCTGTGCCATTTTTCAACAACTGCTGATAACTGCTACACGAAAGCACAAATATTGATAATAAGGCTATTAGAACGAATTTTTTCATAACATCAAAAATCTTTTATCATTTTGTGGACCTCTTCATTTATCATCTTTGCAAAATCATCGACCGACATCTTACCTTTGTCGCCTTCTCCTTGTCTACGGACTGCAACGCTATCGGTTTCGCACTCTTCGGCACCAACAATGAGGAGGTATGGAATATGTTTCAATTCATTGTCTCTTATCTTACGACCAATCTTTTCGTCTCTAAAATCACAAATAGCTCTTACATCTTTAATATTAAGTCGGTTTGCCACCTGCTGTGCATAATCGTTGAATTTTTCGGAAATCGGCAACACTACCGCCTGTTCTGGTGTAAGCCAAAGAGGAAATTTACCTGCCGTATGCTCTATCAACACAGCAACAAACCTCTCCATAGAACCAAATGGGGCTCGGTGTATCATAACAGGGCGATGCTTTTGGTTATCAGAGCCAGTATATTCGAGTTCAAAGCGTTCTGGCAGATTGTAGTCCACCTGAATAGTGCCAAGTTGCCAACGGCGACCAAGAGCATCTTTGACCATAAAATCAAGTTTTGGCCCATAAAAAGCCGCTTCACCATACTCTAACACCGCCTTCAAGCCTGTCTGCTGACAAGCCTCAACAATGGCATTTTCTGCCTTTTCCCAATTTTCGTCAGAACCGATATATTTTTCTCTATTAACTTTATCTCTCAACGATATTTGTGCCTCAAAATTATCAAAATTAAGTGCCTTGAAAATTATTAATATAATCTCCATAACCTTGATAAACTCCTCTTTTATCTGGTCGGGGCGACAAAACAGATGAGCATCGTCTTGCGTAAAACTACGCACTCGTGTTAGCCCATGAAGTTCTCCACTCTGTTCGTAACGATATACCGTGCCAAACTCGGCTATACGAAACGGCAAATCTTTATAACTACGAGGAGACGACTTATAAACTTCGCAATGATGCGGACAATTCATCGGCTTAAGCATATACTCTTCGCCCTCCTCTGGGGTATTAATGGGCTGAAAAGAATCTTTGCCATACTTTGCCCAATGCCCTGAGGTAACATAAAGTTGCTTTGCTCCTATATGAGGAGTGATAACCTGCTGATAACCATATCGTTTCTGCAATCCCTTCAAAAACATTTCAAGACGCAACCGCAAATCTGTACCTTTTGGCAACCAAAGAGGCAACCCTTTACCTACCATTTCGGAGAAGGTAAATAGCTCCATCTCTTTACCAATTTTTCTATGATCTCGCTTTTTCGCTTCCTCTAACATCACTAAATACTCATCAAGCATCTTTTTCTTTGGGAAAGTGATGCCATAAATACGAGTAAGTTGTGGACGTTTTTCGTCTCCACGCCAATAAGCACCTGCTACCGACAACAATTTTATAGCCTTTATATTTGCGGTAGAAGCCAGATGTGGACCACGGCAAAGGTCTGTAAAATTACCAAGAGTGTATGTTGTTATAGTGCCGTCTTGCAATTCTGATATTAGTTCTGTCTTCAAATTCTCACCCTTACCTTCAAAAAATTCTATCGCATCAGCTTTAGAGATTTTCGCCCTTGTCAATGACGATTTTTTTGATGCCAACTCACTCATTTTCTTCTCTATCTTGACCAAATCGTTCTCTTTGATAGTCGTACCAATGGGCAACTCTACATCATAATAAAATCCATTTTCGATGGCTGGTCCTATACCAAACTTAACATCTGGGTAAATCTCTGATAGAGCCTCTGCCAACAAATGAGAAGATGTGTGCCAAAAAGCATGTTTTGCCTCTGCATCGTCCCACTTATGCAACTTTATTGTGCTATCTTCTGTGATAGGTAAGTTCAAATCATATATCTTATCATTGACGGAAGCCACCAAAACATCAGACGCCAATCGTGGCGAAATGCTCTCTGCTATTTGATAAGCAGTAGTACCACTCTGATACTCTCTTACCGAACCGTCTGGAAATGTAATTTGCATAATCTATATATTGTTTTTATAAAAAAATAACATTACAACTTGCAAAGATAATATTTTTTTATCATAAAAGATACAAACAAGGTCAATATTAACCATAAAAGATAATACATCGCTAAAATATTTAGATTATTTATTACCTTTGCAGTCCAAAAAGTTTGTAAAGAATGAATCACAAGACAATAATAGACTTGTTTGACCACAGCGTCAATAAATACAAAAACAATGTTTTTCTTTGGGAAAAAAGGGGGAATCAATATGAACCTACCACTTATTTAGAGACAAAGCAAGAGACGCACTATCTGTCGGCGAGTCTGATAGATATGGGTGTGATGGCAGACGATAAGATTGCGTTGCTGTCAGAAGGACGAAACGCTTGGATAATCAGTGAACTGGCGATATTACACGCCAGAGCGGTCAATGTTCCTCTTTCTATAAAACTGGAAGAGAGAGAAGATTTGATATTCCGCCTGACACATTCGGAAACAAAATATATTTTCGTATCAGGCAATCAACTCAACAAGATAAGAGATATTATTGCCGAACTGCCAGAAGTCCGTAAAGTCATTGTTTTAGACGAACAAGAAGAATATCTTGGCAATGAAACATTTATTGGTACACTTATAGAAGATGGAAAAAAAATCATAGCAGAAAACCCTGATATTGTAACAAAACGCACACGCACAATAACCTCTGACTGTTTAGCAAATATAGTATATACTTCTGGCACCACAGCAGATCCCAAAGGCGTTATGCTTACACACGGCAACTATACCACGAATGTCGAACAAGCCGTCAGCCTTATACAAATACCGCCTCACTACAAAACATTACTAATCCTTCCGCTCGACCATTGTTTTGCCCATGTAGCAGGATTTTACAGTTTTATGGCATCAGGAGCAAGTGTGGGAACAGTGCAAGTTGGCAAAACACAACTTGACACATTGAGAAATATCCCAACAAACATAAAAGAGTTGAAACCAAATCTGATGTTAAGTGTCCCTGCTTTGGCTAAAAATTTCAAAAAAAACATAGAGAACGGCATAAGAGCCAAAGGGAAAGCTACGCACATACTCTTTAACACAGCCCTAAAAATCTCGTATTCATATAACAAGGAGGGCTTCAACAAAGGAGGCGGATTGAGTTTTGTAAAAAAACCTTTAATGAAGTTTTTTGATAAAATTTTATTCTCAAAAATAAGAGATAATTTTGGCGGACAAATTGACTTTTTCATTGGAGGTGGAGCATACCTCGACACCGACCTACAACGCTTCTACTATGCAATAGGAATGCCTATGTATCAAGGATATGGACTATCTGAGGCTACTCCTGTAATATCTTCCAACGGAGCATCACGACACAAATTGGGGACTTCTGGGACTTTAGTCAAAGACCTTGAACTCAAAATATGCGATGCCAACGGGAAAAAACTTATGCCATACGAAAAAGGTGAAATTGTAGTCAAAGGGGGCAATGTAATGGCAGGATATTTCAAAAATCCAACAACAACAGCCGAAACAATTGTTGACGGGTGGTTACACACTGGCGACAGAGGTTATATAGACAATGATGGATTCCTTTATGTAATAGGACGATTCAAAAGCCTATTGATATCGTCTGACGGCGAAAAATATAGTCCAGAGGGCATCGAAGAGGCGATGTCAGACAACTCTCGTTTTATCGACCAAGTGCTTCTTCACAACAATCAGAACCAATATACTGTTGCATTGGTTGTGCCAAACAAAGAGATGTTGAAAAGTTATGTAAAACACAAAAAACCGCATTACGACTGGGAGTCTGACAAGGCAAAAACATTGGCTTTGCAAAAAATACAAAAAGAGATAAATGCTTACCGCAAAGGCGGAAAACACGAAGGAATGTTTCCTGAACGATGGCTTCCTGCCGCTATCGCTGTCATAGACGAGCCTTTTTCAGAAAAAAACGGACTTATCAACAGCACTCTAAAAGTTGTCAGAAGCAAAGTCTATAACAGATATAAGGATAGGATAACACAGCTTTACATAGCCGAATACAAAAACATCATCAACGAAGAGAACCTGAATGCTATAAAATAGAAACTCAAACTACCCTTTCACAACAGATATTATGCTCACAAACACCACTATATGTGCCATCGCTACACCGTCAGGGAATGGGGCGATTGCATTGATTCGTCTTTCAGGCGATGAGGCGTTAGACATCGTTGCATCGATTTTTTATGGCAAAAAGAGACTGCATGAGAAACAATCGCACACGCTCTCTTTTGGTGAGATTCGCCACGGCGATGAGGTTATAGATGAGGTTTTGGTGGCAATATTCAAAGCACCGAACTCCTATACTGGCGAGGAGATGGTAGAGATTTCGTGCCACGCTTCGCCTTATATTCAACAACAAATACTCCGGCTGCTACTCAATAAAGGAGCTACTTTGGCACAAGCAGGAGAGTTTACGCAAAGAGCATATCTAAATGGCAAACTGGATTTATCACAAGCCGAAGCCGTGGCGGATATTATCAATTCGCAGTCAGCAGCGGCTCACAAAGTCGCTATACAGCAGATGCGTGGTGGATATTCAGAGGCATTGCGAAACCTACGAGAACAACTTTTGCTTTTTGTATCGCTAATTGAGTTAGAGTTAGATTTTGGAGAAGAAGATGTAGAGTTTGCCGACCGTAGCCAACTGAATAGTTTAGCAACAGAGCTACACAAAACAATTACCTCGCTGACACAGTCGTTCCAACTTGGCAATGCTATGAAAAAAGGTATCCCCGTAGCAATTGTTGGCAGCCCCAATGTAGGCAAATCGACACTACTGAATTCTCTTCTGGGCGAAGAGAAAGCCATTGTCTCCGACATAGCAGGGACAACTCGTGATGTCGTAGAAGATACTATAATCATCAACGGCGTAACATTTAGGTTTATCGACACAGCAGGTATTCGCCAAACCACCGACACTGTTGAGATTTTAGGGATACAACGCACTTGGCAACAAATCGACAACGCCGACCTAATACTCTTTATGACAGACGCCACCGAAGAGGCTCAAACAAATATTAAAACCCTACAAGAGTTGCAAAGCCGTATTGCTAACACAAACAAAAGACTGCTTTTACTCATCAACAAAACAGACAAAAAACAGGCTGACAAAACAATATTCACACCATATATTTCAACCGAAAATATCATATCTATATCTGCCAAAGAGGGAACAAACACAGAGACCGTCTTAAAAAAATTAGAACAGTTCTATGGAGAGATGCAGAGTGGCAACTACGATATTATTGTCAGCAACATGCGTCATTACGAACTTCTGAGTAAAGCAAATACAGCTATCTCCAGAGTTCTTGATGGATTGAGTAACGCAATCCCTACCGATTTTCTATCGCAAGACATTCGTGAATGTATGCATTACCTCGGCGAAATCACAGGCGAAATCACCACAGACGAAGTGCTTGGCAATATCTTTAAGAATTTCTGTATCGGGAAATAAGTAAGGAAAACAAACAGAATTAAAAGAAAAAACTACAATCAGGTAAGTATCGTCTGTTTGTTGGTGACGATGGCGTTAGTTTTAAAGGTTCTAAAATTGATAGGAAATCTTCCTTCAAAGGCATAGAAAAAAATGTTTAGTTATGAGGAGCAAGAAAAACATTGTAAGGGTGTGAAGTTTAGGATTTGAGTGTAAAAAACATCATAAAACAAGTATAAAACAGTCTATTTTTTGAGATGTTTTATTAATTTTATTACCTTTGTTGCCTTGAGGATAAAATCATATATAAATGAACAGAATTAAAGAAATATTAGAAGAAAAAGGAATAAAGCAAGTTTGGCTTGCTGA
>PDWI01004238.1_pt1 | contig 19422 bp, 15 predicted proteins | sample 1430891 | NCBI WGS metagenome assembly PDWI01 (sample SAMN01162508, study PRJNA174530) | Oral metagenome, whole genome shotgun sequencing project. | biome: Marine environment; feature: Marine mammal; material: Swab sample of the gingival sulcus; isolation source: swab sample of gingival sulcus...
AAAGTAATCTTACTCTTTACCCTACTTTCATTATTAATTATTAATTCAAATCATAAAAATAACTCATTTTTATACTACTTTGCAAATATAGGATGACGAGTTTCGGAACATTGTCACATTACTTCCTGCTTCCCTCTTCCTGCCCTTCATTCTTCATTCTTCATTCTTCATTCACTAGATTGCTTCTTCGCTTCGCTCATCGCAATGACGCTCATATTTTCATATTAACAGATTATCACATTATCGCATTATCACATTAACAGACTGTTCTTTTATTAAAATGGAAACAATAAGGGGATTACTAAAAGCATTATGATAAAGTAAATGAGTTGTAAGGGAAGTCCTACTTTGACGTAATCTAAAAAGGTAAATCTTCCTGCTGAAAGCACCAATATATTTGACGGAGTAGAAAATGGACTTGCAAAACTTAAACTTGCTGCTACGGCTATTCCGATAATAAAAGGATGTGGGTCAATTCCTAACGTTGCTGCTGCTTGTAATCCGATAGGTGCAAATAATACGGCGGTTGCAGTATTACTAATAAACATTGAAAAAAGTGATGTTGCCAAGAATAGTCCTGCTAACACAAAATAATGTCCGTAACTTCCAAAAGTATTTATCATTCCATTAGAAACAAATTCTGACGCTCCTGTTTTTTGCATTGCGGTAGAAAGTGGTATCATTGCCGCAAAAAGAAAGATGCTTTCCCAATTAATGCTTTTGTAGGCGGTTTCTACATTTCGGAAACAACCGAGCAATATCATTAGTACAGCAATTAACAATACAGCTATGGCTGGTGATAATACTTTAAAGACCATTAACAAGACCATTGCTACAAGTAATGCTCCTGCAAGGGGTGCTTTGTGGCTTAATGGTGCTTTTGAGGCTTCTTCTTCGGGTACACCGACTACAACGGCATCGGGTTCTTGACGTTTTATTCGCTCAATATTTTCCCAATATCCTTGAATTAATAGGCTATCTCCTGCTTGTATTTTTTCGTCTTTTACATCTTTTAATATATATCGTCTTTGGCGTTTGATACCTAAAATATTTACATTGTAATTAGAACGAAAATTGGTCTCTTTTACAGTTTTCTTTATAATTTTAGAACTTGACATTACCACCACCTCGGCTATTCCTATTTCGTTAAAAGCCAATTCTTTACCAATGTCCGAATTTTCTTCCATTTCTTGCTCAAAACGGTCTATCATTTGAATATTATTTTCGTTGGCAAACCTCTGAACATCGGCAAATTTACCCAACAGATAAACAACATCATTTTTTCTAAACGTACTTTTAGGACCTGCTATTTCATTTTCTATTGTTTTTAAAAAACGACTTCTTTGGATTGCTTTTTTACGACGTATTTCTATGACCAACACATTGTATTTTTGTGTAATACCTAAATCTATTAACTTTTTATCTATCAAAGGAGTATCGTCAGAGATACGCACTCTAAACAGACATTCTGAAAGTTGGTATTCTTTTGCCAAATCTTCTGCCGAATGGGTAATCTCTTTGTTGTTTTGTTTATTGCCCGATTTTTTTTCTAATATGCGTGAAAGAGGCCAAAGCACCAAAATACCCACAACAGATGCGACAATTCCCAACGGTAAGAAAGTAAAAAAATGAAGTTCTCCTAATCCTGCATTTGCCAAGGCATCACTTGCAATCATATTAGGTGGCGTACCAATAAGCGTCATTAAACCTCCCATACTACTTCCAAAAGCCATTGGAATAAGTAGTCTTCTTGCACTAAATTTTGCTTCTATTGTCATACTAATAACAATGGGCAACAGTAGTGCAACTGTTCCTGTATTACTTACCACAGAACTCATAACAATAGTAACAAGCATTACAAAAAGAAAGAGTTTGTATTGACTATCTCCTGCTAATTTAAGTAGTGAGGTGCTAATCGTTTTTGCCAAACCTGTCTGAAAGATGGCTCCCCCAACGATAAATAATCCAATCATCATTATCACAACAGAATTGGAAAAACCAGCCAGTGCCTCTTTTGGCGTAAGAATACCTGTGATGGTGAGTGCCAACAAAGAAGAAAGTCCCACAATATCTGCACGAATTTTTCCCCATACAAAAACAATGATTGTTAGAAAAAGAATAATAAAGGTAAGAAGCATTGGAGGCATAATATTTTTGTTTTTAGGGATTAATATTTAAAGGTACAAATATATGCAAAATCGTATAATTTTCTAATAAAAAGATATTTTTTACACAAAATATTATCTTTTTTTCTTAAAAAAATCTTTCAATAAAAGACTACATTGTTCCTCTAATATCCCCCTTGTTATTTCTGTTTTGGGGTGCAATATCTCTTTACCGAACTGATTAAATCCACCTTTTTTATCTTCTGCACCATAAACAATTCTTTTTATTTTCCCCCATTTTAATGCTCCTGCACACATTACACACGGTTCAAGCGTAACATACAAAGTGCAATCAGTTAAGTATTTTCCTCCCAAAAAGTTGGTGGCAGAAGTGATGGCTTGCATTTCAGCGTGAGCCGTAATATCGTTAAGGGTTTCAGTAAGATTATGACTACGTGCTATGATTTGTCCACTACAAACCACAATAGCCCCAACGGGAATTTCACCTTTTTTTTGGGCTTCTTTTGCCTCGTTTAGGGCTTGTTGCATATAAAAAACATCTTTATCTATCATCTACAACTATTCAATATCACGTCTTCGGTTGTTGCGTTGATTCGTTTTATATGCATTGATAGGAAGTGGATTTTTATTAATTTCTTCTTCTATCTTTCTGTTTTTGAAAATATCACAAGCTAGATACAACGCTTCTACAAAAGACTTTTTTGAGGCTACGTTTTTACCTGCAATATCATAAGCTGTTCCGTGGTCAGGAGAAGTGCGAACAATACTCAGTCCTGCCGTGTAGTTCACACCGCTATCCATTGCCAATGTTTTGAATGGAATTAAACCTTGATCGTGGTACATTGCCAATACTCCATCAAAATGCCTATCTCTTCTTGAACCAAAAAATCCATCGGAAGGGTATGCACCAAAACACAAAAAACCCCTTTCTTCTGCTTCTTTAATGGCAGGAAGAATAATCTCTTGTTCCTCTTTACCAATTAATCCATTATCTCCACTGTGTGGATTAAGTCCGAGTACAGCAATACGCGGTTTCATTATTCCAAAGTCTTTTTTCAATGCGTGGTTCATTATTTCTATTTTTTCCACAATCATCTCTTGGGTTAATTTTTCTGCAACATCTTTTAACGGAATATGACCTGTGGCTACTGCTATGCGCAATTTTCCACTTACCAACATCATTAATGTTCTCTCTTTTCCTTCAAAATGTTCTCCCAAAAACTCAGTATGTCCTGCAAAATGAAACTCTTCGTTTTGAATATTGTCTTTGTTGATAGGAGCGGTAACGATTGTATCAATTTTCTTTTCTTTCAAATCGTTAATGGCTGTTTTTAAAGAGTCAAACGAAGCCTGTCCTGATTCTGCTGTTGATTTTCCAAGTTCTACTTTTAAATCATCATTTACACAGTTGATAATGTTAATTCTCTTATGATCAATCTGTTCTGCTGACTGTATGGTATTTAGATTGATACCCGACAATGACAACTGTTTTTTGTAAAATGCGGCTATTTTGGCTGAACCATAAATAACAGGTGTAAAAAACTCCAATATTCTTGTATCTTCAAATGCTTTTAAGATAACCTCGTAACCAATTCCGTTAATATCTCCATGCGTTATTCCTATTATTATTTTTCCCATATCTTTTTCTTTTTTTATGCTTAAAATGACTAAATTTTACTTTTTGTTTGTTATAATGAAATTGATTAATACGAGATTTTTTCTTCGTTTCTTACTCATCATTATGAGATATTTTTCTCACTCGTTTAATATTAAACACAAAAGTACAAAAAAATAAGGAGTAAAAAATATAGTCTGATTAATTGTACTAACGAACTCTATTTATTTAAGAAATCCAATGTATGTTTTAATAATTTAGCTCTTGCGTTTTTATCGGTAATTGTTTCAATAGGAAATCCAAACACCACAACTCCATATTTTTTTTTGTATGCAATACCAGCATTTAAGTTGTTTTCGGTGTAAATAGCTATTCGTTTGGCTTTTTTATTACTTGGTTCTATCACGTCAGGTGCTTCTACAAAGTAACACTTACGGTTGGGATAAGAATAAAATGAAAATTGACTATTTGTTTCGGGCAAACGTAGTTTTACCTTACTAATATTATTGATTTTCCCTGAAATATATTTTGTTTTTAAGATTTGTTCGATAAAATATTTATCCGAAAATGTTTTGTTTTTAGATAAAACAAGGTCTGATACGACATTTGAACCACTAATAATTATATTTCCACCTTTCTGTACATAATTAGTAATTATTTTTTGTAAGAAAGGATCAAAAGTATGAAATTCGGTTTGTTTGTTGTTTGACAATTTCAAACGTTCAGATTGTTTTCCAAAAATAAAATTAACGATTAGATAATCAGAAAGATTTACATCATTACTGAGAAGAGCCTTTTTAGAGGTTGATACAAATGAAAACCGTGATTTTCTTATCGCTTCTCCGTGTACAAAAGGGTAGTCAAAAGTATTTCCAGCAATTTCTAAATGCGAATGGGTATCTTCACTTGCCCCAAATCCTACATTTTTGTATCCTTTGTATGGGCTACTTCGTCTAAATTCTGTTTGTTTTCCGATATAATGAATATCCGAAATATAAGGAACTCCTGCGTCATATTGCTCATTGAAACCAGCAATTTCACTGTATCGATTACCAAAACTTTTAGGAGCAGATATTTTTGTAAATCCATTGACAATAAGCACTATTGGGTTATCATTGGGGACATTACAAACGGATAATATTTCTGATGGAAAACTTTTTCCACCTTTATTAACAGCCTCTACTTTGAAACTGTAAATTGTATTGGGTTTAAGCTGTTTTTTGAAATAATTTTTTTTCACCAATATTCCGTTGTCAAAATCTCCATCTTCAATACGTGTATAAACAATATAACCTGTCGGTTCTGCTGTTGGCTCTAAAAAGTCAGAAGTGGGTTTCCATTGCAGTTCTACAGTACTATTCTTTTTATCCAAAAAAGACGAAAAAGAGTGTATAGGAAGTGGCTGTACAGTATATGAGAAGTTATTAACCATTGCCAAATATTTGAGCATTCCTTTGTAAACAGCCCTACTAACAGTAAATCGGAAGCGTGGATCAAGTCCCAATTTCATATCAGCAAAATTTTGATGAGAAATTACCTCTAATAACATTGTAGGAACTTCTGGCACACGAGATTCGCTATAATCTCTATTCCACAATCCACGTCTTACCCAAGCTGGATTGTACGTTTTTCTTATGTCGTTTACTATTTGAGACTGAACAATATCCACATATTCTCTAACATTCCAGCGAGATTTTCCATTGGCATAAAGATATTTTTTCTTTGTTCTGTTTTCAACAGTAAAAATACCGAGCGTCCCTATGGTTGAGTCGTTTTTATTAGCACCGGCATCACTATGAAAAGCAAGAGCAATGTCAATAGGAATATGTAGTCCGTTCTTTTGGGGCAAAACAGATGAACCACCTGCTAAATAATTGACCCAAAATCCTCTTGACTGAAAATCATCGGAATAGTCATTTTTTCCTTCAGTACGACTGTAAACAGTATCAGAAACTCCTGCCCATTGTAACCAATATCTTGCCCCTTCGGTAAATCGTGGCATTTGGCTGGTTGTGTAATTATTGTATCTAATCACTTTTCTTATGGTTTTATACCTCCACCTTCTACGCCTTCCCCTTCTGCGTCTTCTTTTTACCCTAATTCTTTTTTTTACGATTTTATTGGCTGGTTTCCGAGCAATATTTCCCATTCCTCCACCTATTTTTACAGCATCGGCTGTAACGACTTTTCCATTTTTATCGCTTATATTAGAGAGTTCTATCCTAAAACTTTTGTCTTTACCTTGTGGAAAACGAAAATGTCCTAAATAAATCCAAGTCCCCCCTCCCATTTTTTGATTGACTTGAAAATCTGTTTTTCCTCCCAAATGGTACACAGAGTATTGAGCATTTTCGGAACTGTTATACAGAGTTTTATAAGAAACATAGACAGCATATTTTCCTTCTTGGGGAATATCGGGTATCCATTGTGCAGTTGTGCTTTTGTCACTGTTTTTGGTCGTTTTGGTTTGGTAGTATTTACCCATTTTAAATGGGTTTTGTTTTTCTTTGTAGTTGCTTTTAAGATGACCAAAACCTGAACGTTTACTTTTTTTCCATTTTTTTATATCTACTACAAACGAAGAATTACCTGTGCTTTTTTCAGCATCTACAATTATTTCGTTTATTTGTGTATCTCTTTCTCTTGGTAAAAGAACGTTAGCACCAGCATTTTCTAACATCGGCACTAAAAAGGGTATAACATAAGACTGCGTATATAAATCTTCAACAGTATGAAATATCATAGGGCGTTGCCATACCCATTTTTGTAGTTTTTGATTGTAATATTTTCCGTGACTTTGCCATAGGGCAATATGACGATTTGTCAAGCCTTGTGTTGCGATATGAGGAGCTGAAATGTTTTTTACCAATGGATTTTTGACGGTTTTTACCTTAAAGCGTTTGTAAGGGCTTTTCTTGGATTTACGAAATATACCAGGAATTAATTGCGATATTTCTTTTCCATTGGATATAATTTTAACTTTGTAACGTGAATAGTTGTTTTTTTTCAACACATTTTTTGTTATCAAATAAATACTATCTACTATTTGTGGGCGTAATGGCAGATAACTTAACCTTTCGTTATCAACAATGGTAAGGATTTTTGTTTTTTTGTTGGGTTTGAATTTTTTTATTTTGACTTTTCCCACACGAGCGTATTTCTTCCCAAAATGAGTTAATGTATCTCCCAACTCTATTGTTATCGTATTTTGTCCTGTTAGTAATAAAGGAAAAAATAAGAAGAATAAAATTAACTCTTTGTTTTTTAATAAATAAGAAAATTTCATATCACAACATTTTTTTTATTGAGCTCATCTCAACTTTTTAATTTCTGTATTCTGTATATTACGTTCTTTTTTTGAATTTAGTACGATAAAAAGTACCTTATCTACAAAAAACATCTCATTTTCAGTTAAACACTAAAAGTTAAAATGAGTTCATTTTTTTTGATTTAATTCTTTGGTTGAAAGCATTCCACAAGCTGCTTCTATATCTTCGCCTCTTGATTCTCTGATGGTTGTTCTCAATCCATTATCATTCAGATATTGAGCAAATTGTATCATTTTCTTTTTGTTTGATGTTTTCAAATCAATGTTGGGTATGGCGTGAAAGCGTATTAAATTAACTCTGGCTTCCATTCCTGTTAGCAATTTACGAAGTGCCGAAGCGTGTCGCAAACTATCATTGAATTCATTAAACATTATATATTCAAACGAAACTCTTCGTTGTTTACTAAAATCGTGTTTTTTTATTTCATCAATCACTTCTTGGATAGGGAAGAATTTTTGTATCGGCATAATTTTTTTTCGTTCTTCGTCAAAAGGTGAATGTAGGCTAATCGCCAAATGAGCTGTTGATTCATTGAGAAAACGTTTTAATCCCGGTAAAACACCAATAGAAGAGACTGTAATTCGTTTAGCACTCCATTCAAATCCATAGTTGGAAGTGATAATTTCAATGGATTTCAACAAAACATTGATATTGTCAAAAGGTTCTCCCATTCCCATAAAAACAATATTGGTAAGTTTATTTGTTTCGGGAATAGCAATGATTTGATTGAGAACTTCTGCGACAGAAAGATGTGCTTTGAAGCCTTGTTTTCCTGTCATACAAAATAGACAATCCATTTTACAGCCTACTTGTATTGACACACAAAGCGTTGCACGTTTTCCTTCTGGGATATAAACTGTTTCAATAAAATCTTTTTCACCGATTTGAAAAAGATATTTTTTTGTTCCGTCAGAAGATTGAGCAACACGTGTTGGTGGCTTTACACCTAATTGATATTTTTTGGATAATATTTTTCTGTTTTTAACAGAAATATTGGTCATAGAATCGAAGGAGTGAATGCGTTTTTTATACATCCATTCTGACAATTGCTTGGCTGTAAAAGCAGGAAATCCTAATTCTTTTACAACCTCTTTTAACTCTTGTAGTGTTTTGCCAAGTAAAACTTCTTTTGACATTTATATTCTGTTTAAAAATGAGTTCAATTTAAAACAAAAACGGAACGATATAATTCATTCCGTTTTTTATTATTCAGCTTTTAATTGGTTTAATAAAATCTAGAACGATTATCTTCTACGTTGTATTTTTCTTTTAAGTCTCTAAGCACTATGTAAGGTAATGATTGTGTGAACCTTGAATTGATTTGTTCTATTTCTACTTTCGGATTGTAGGGAGTATTGTCTTTTGATTGATTGGTTAATTCAATGACATAAACACCTCCGTTTCCTTTTAATGCTTTTGACATTTTGCCAGCAGAAGAAACACTTGCTTCTCCAATGATATATGGTTCAGAACCTGCTTCTCCAAATTGATAAGAATTAAAACTTACGTTATTGGCTGTTTTTATTTCCATATTCATTGCTGTTGCCAAATCGTTCAAATTTTTAGCTTTTTTTTGTTGTTCAGCAATTTCACTAATTATTTTTTCGGCTTTTTTATCTCTCACTAACATTGATTTAAGTTGTGGTTTTACCGTCTTAAAATCAATGTACTCACCTTCGTTTACTTTGTCCACCAATGCTACCAAAAACACTTCTCTATTGCAATCAAATACGTCAGAAACATTTCCTTTTTTATTCTCAAATACCCATTTAACCACTTGACGAGATTGTGGAATTCTGTTTACAGTTTCTGTATTTTTTTGTAAATTAGTTGCTTGGCGAATGATGTAACCTTTCTCTTTGGCTACTGAGTTAAATTTCTCGGCATCATTTCCATTTACTGCAAACTGTTTGGCATCGTTATATATTTTACTATACGAATTGTTGCTTGGAGTAATTTTACGTTCAAGAATAGCCAGTCTTACTTTGGGTTTTGCAGGAGTACGCTTCAACACTTCAAATATTTGTATTCCTCGTGAACTGCTAATTTTGAATGCTTTTTTTATCTTTTTGCTAAATACTTCTTTTCTCGTTTGTTTGTCTAATTCTCTACGATTTATCCAACCTATTTCCCCACCTTTTGATGCAGTTTGTGGAACTAATGAATGTTTACGGGCTATTTTTGCAAAACTTGCTCCTTTACGAATAGCATTTAACAAACTATCGGCTTTTTTCTCTTGGTCTGGTCTAAGAGCAATATGACGAAGTTTTGCAGAATCAGACTCCATAATTCCAGATTTTACGATACGAGCCATTGTATAGGTATTATTTTCAAAAACAGGCCCATAAATAGCACCAGTTGAATTTGAAAAAGCAAACTTTTTCAAATTGCTTGGAACAGTTTGTTTTGAAAAAGGTTCAGCACTGTAACTTCTATCTGACTCTTGATTAACAAGTCCAATAACATCGTTTGTTTCTTTAAATTCAGAAGCTATTTTTTTTATCCATTGAGCTGCTTTTTCAAAATCTTCTGCCAAAGGCTCAACGTTAAAAGTAACGTATTTAATAGAGCGATTGGGTTGTTGTTTATATAGTTCTATGTTTTTTTTGTATTTTTTTTGTAGTTCGCTTTCTGTTACTTTCACTATTGAGTCGGCAACTGTATAATAAGGTTTTACAATATAATTAACATTGGCTACTGAGTTGTGAGCATCAAAGTTGAATTTTCCTTGAATGGAGTTAGCTCCAACAGATTTATTCATTAAAGTGATAAATTTTTCTTGTAATATTGCGTTTTTAACCTCTTTTTCCCAAAACAACCAATATGATTTAGCTTCTTGTAAATCGGCTTGATTTTGTTGTGAAGCACCCTCACCAAATAAATTATTGTAGAAATCTCTCACTTTTAGTGGACTAAATTTTCCTGTATTAGGGTCAGAGAAAACTCTTCTTTGTTGAATAATTGGGTGTATGTCTTTTCCAAGTAATCTTTCTTTTAGTTCTTCTTTGCCTACTGTCAAACCAATTTTTTCTGCTTCCAATTCCAATAATTTAGAATTAATCATATTGTCCCAAACAGAATTTCTGATTTGCGTTAGTTCTTGTTCGTTAAAATCGTTTCTTCCTAATTCTATTTCATAAATTTGTTTCATTTGCTCTATTTTAGCTTGAAACTCCATAATATTAATGTTTTCGTCTTCTACCACTCCAACAGTTTGTTGTGATTCTTCAAACATACTTGTTCCTGATTTCAAAAGGTCTCCAATGATAAAAGCAAATAGTGCAAGTCCGATTATAACGGCTAATAAAACTCCGTGATTTCTAATGTTTTGTAATGTTGCCATTTTGTTAAAAATTAATATAAATTTATTTTTTTGTTTTTTATCTAAAAATATAGCGAACAAAAGTATAAAAAAAAAATCATTTATTAAATTAAATATAGTTTTGTTTCGTAATTTTTCTATTAATAATAGCGAATAAAGTGATTAAAATTGATATTTACCTGCACATATTTTGAGTTCTTGTGTAGTTTTATTAGCTTTGCAATCTTAAAAAAGAAATATTTAGTTATTATGATAAAAGAAAATTTTATAAAGCTATTTGAGAGTAGTTTTCAAAAATATTACGATTTTCCAGCTTTTACCAATTTCGTAGAAGATGAAACATTTACTTATGCAGAAGTAGCCCAACAAGTTGCTCGTTTGCATCTTTTATTTGAGCAGTGCAATATTCAAAAGCAAGATAAAATTGCAGTTATAGGAAGAAATAATGCTCATTGGGCAATTGTGTATATTGCAACAGTAACTTACGGAGCTGTCATTGTGCCTATATTACAAGATTTTAATTCCAATGATATTCATTATATTTTAAATCATTCAGAGACAAAATTATTGTTTGCCAGTGATTTTGTTTGGAAAAAAATAGACAGTGAAAAATTAGAAACCGTAAAGATGGTTTTCTCTTTAACCGATTTTAATGAGATTGTAAGTTTGAAAAATCAACAATCTGAAAAAATGTCAAGTGGTTATATTGACAATCTTTTCTCTAAAAGATATAAAAATGGTTTTTCAAAAGAAGATATTCAATACGCTAAAACGTCAAATGCTGACTTAGCTTGTTTAAGTTATACTTCTGGAACAACAGGATTTAGCAAAGGAGTAATGCTTAGTGGCAACGCATTGGCAGGAAATATTACTTATGGCATACGAACCAATTTATTGAAAGAAGGATATAAAGTCGTCTCGTTTTTGCCTTTAGCACACTCTTATGGTTGTGCTTTTGAATTTCTAACAGCCACTTGTGTAGGTGCACATATTCACTTTTTAGGTAGAGTTCCGGCAGCCAATATTTTATTAAAAGCTTTTTCAAAGGTTCGTCCTAACATAATTTTCAGCGTTCCGTTGATTCTCGAAAAAATGTATAAAAAGCAGATACAACCTATTTTAGAAAAACCAGCTATACGTTTAATCAGTGCTATTCCATTGGTAAATCAACTTATTTTTAGTAAAATTCGTAAAACATTAATCGGGGCTTTTGGTGGACGTTTTTCGGAAATTATCATTGGTGGAGCTCCATTAAATGCTGATGTTGAACGTTTTTTTAAGAAAATAAAATTTCCATTTACAATTGGTTATGGTATGACCGAATGTGCCCCTCTTATTTCATATATACCCGAAAATCAGTTTATTGCAGGCTCTTCTGGTCGTATTTTGGATATAATGGAGGCAAAAATAGAACAGCCTAATAAAAAAACAGGTATCGGAGAAGTGCTTGTGCGAGGTGAAAATTTAATGTTAGGATATTATAAAAATCAAGAAGCTACCGACTTAGTCATTGATAAAGAAGGCTGGTTTCATACAGGCGACTTGGGAGTTATTGATAAAAACAACAATATTTTTATTAAAGGAAGAAGTAAAACAATGATTCTTTCGGGTAGTGGGCAAAATATTTATCCAGAAGAGATAGAGGCGAAACTCAATAATCTTCATTATGTGATGGAAAGTCTTGTTTTGCATAAAGAAAACCGACTTATATCATTGGTTTATCCTGATTATGATGTAGTGAAAAAAGAAGGACTTAGTGAAGAAGAATTGAAAGCAAAAATGGAAGAAAATCGTAAAGAACTCAATAGTTTAGTGGCAAATTACGAGTCAGTAAGCGAAATTCGTTTAATTTCTACTGAGTTCAAAAAAACTCCCAAAAGAAGTATTAAAAGATACCTTTATGCAGATTCAATATAGAAGAATTTGGCAAAGAAAATAAAATTATTTTCAAAAAAAATAAAGAAAGTTTTGTTTATTAAAAAGTTATGCTTTACCTTTGTTCCGATTTAAGAAAATTATAACATGTTAAATTTTATAAAAAAAACAAAAAGATGAAAAAAGTACTTTTATTTGTTGCAACTGTAGCTTTATTTGTTGCTTGTAACACAAAATCAACTGCAGAACAAACAGAACAAACAACTGAAAATGTAGCTACTACTACTGAGGTAGTTGATACTACAAATGTAGAGCAAGCTCCTGCTGATTCTACAGTTGTTACAGAAGAAGTTGCTAAATAATTTAGAACTCTTTTGAAAAAATAGTCCGTTATTATAAAATAACGGATTTTTTTTGACCTTTTTTCAACTTTTTATTAAAAAATGTCTTAAATTTTAGTAAAACACTAAAACTAAAAATGAGTTCTTTGTCTTAAATTCATATTTTTTAACGATAAAACCATTACCCAATTTTCAAAAAAGAATAAAATATCCCATCTTTGCATTTTCAAAAGAGTAAATCTTCTTGATTTGCTAATTAATAAGGTAAAATAATGAACAAATACAAAAAAAGTATAATCGTTTTTCTTCTATTGTTAGAAGTTCAATTCGTATTGGGTCAGAACCAATCAAACTCTCCTTATACTCGTTATGGATATGGTGAATTGAGCAATTCTACTTCTGTTGAAATGCAAGGAATGGGTGGTGTTTCAATCGCCAATCGTTCAAACCACATTATTAATGGAATGAATCCTGCTTCTTATAGTAGTGTTGATAGTCTCACCTTTATGTTTGATATTGCTGTCAATACTCGTATTTCACGATTTTATGACAATAAAAAATCAAATGGAACATTAAATTCTAATTTACAGTATATTAGAATGAGATTTCCCCTTGCTAAATGGATCGCTTTTGGTGCAGGTTTAGAGCCATATTCTTATGTAGGATATAAATATCAACAATCCGATTCTGCAATAATGTCTTTTCAAAATGGAATGAGTGAAAATATTTTTTATACAAAATATTATCAAGGAACAGGTGGATTGTCGCAAGTTTATGCTGGAACATCTGTTAAATTATTCAATCATTTGGCTTTGGGAGTAAATGCTTATTATCTTTTTGGCGAATTAAGCAACAATCGTTTGGTTTCTTTTGCAGATGATAAACTTAAACCGACCTCTGATGCCAACAAAATAGAGGCAAATGATTTTCGTTTAAGATATGGGTTGCAATATTTTCATCGAATTGGTAATCATAATATTACCCTTGGAGCTATTTATGAACCCAAACAAAAATTAAATGGGAAATTTTCCAATATTTTTCAATCGGAAGAGATGCTAACAAATTCTGATTTTGAACTTCCCGAAGTAATTGGTACTGGAATTAATTATACGTTTAATCATCGTTTAACTGTTGGAGTGGATTATTTGAGAAAAGATTGGAGTAATGTACGTTATTTTGGAAGAACTGATACGTTGTTGCGTACAACCAACCAATTAGCTGTTGGTTTTGAATACATTCCTCATCTGCAAGGACGAAAATATGTGGATAATATACGTTATAGAGCAGGATTTAGAACAAGCAATCAATATTATAAAGTAAAAGGGCAAGAGGTTGGGCAAAACTATGTATTCAGTATAGGTGCTGGACTTCCTATTTTTACAGGAAAAAGTATATTGAATATTGCATTGGAATATGGTAAAATAGGAAATTCTTCTTTACTACGTCAAGATTTTATACAACTCTCTTTTAGTGCTTCTATTAATGAATATTGGTTTTTCAAGCCCAAATTATAGTTAAGAATGGAGTTAAATAAAAGATTTTTTTTCAACCTTATTTTCCTTATTGCAATTTTTTCTTCATTTTTTCTCTCATCTTGTAAGAAATCAAAAGTGGAGAAAATAGAATCAGTTGTTAATCGTGATTCTATTGCAGGGCTAAAAGCCAATAAAGTTACAACCGTTGTTTCTGATTCGGGGATTACTCGCTATCGTATTTACGCTGAACAGTGGGATATTTATGATAAGACAAAAGAACCTTACTGGGAATTTCCTAAGGGATTGCACTTTGAACGATTTGATCAGACACTTCATATTGACGCGAATTTTCATAGTAACTACGCCAAATTTTTAAGCGAGAAAGAATTATGGGAGTTTTTAGGACAAGTAAAAGCAATTAATATTGAAGGCAAAATGTTTGAAACAGAACATCTTTTTTGGAATCAATCCAACAAAAAGATTTATTCAGACACGATTGTCAAAGTTACTCTTCCTACCAAAGTATTGTATCTTAATGAGTTTACAGCTAATGAAGACCTTACCGAATACTATGGTAAAAACGCAACAGCTGTTATTGAGTTTGAAAACGAAGAATAAAATTATTATTTTAATTAATTCTAAAAAACACGCCTAATTAACAAATTTGTTGGGTGAAATAACTTTATCCATTTTCATATCTGTTTTTTCGGTAGGTACTTTTTTAAGAATTTGAAAATCAAAACAAACACCATAAACATTCGGTACATTTTTTTTAGCAAGAAAACGGTCGTAATAACCTTTACCTCTTCCCATTCTATTTCTTTGGGTATCAAAAGCAATTCCCGGAATAATTGCTAAATCTACTTTTCCGTCATAATCTTCGGTTTGAGGCTCTTTGTTTTTCATTTCGCCAGTAATCAAATTGTCGGCAGAAATAAAACGCTTCATTTTCATTGTTTTTCCTTTAACTGTTGGAAGTAATATTGTTTTTTGACTGCTCCATTTTTCGATAAAATCATAAGTTGGAACTTCTGAGCGAGTAGCCCAATAAACCAACACAGCTTCTGCCTCAACAAATTCTCTCATTTTCTCTATTTTTTCAAAAACAAGGATTCCATCTGTGTCTTTATCGGCTCTTGATTGTTTCTTTTTGAGAGTACGAATTTTATTTCTAATTCTATTCTTTTTTCTTTTTGTAATCTCTTTTTTTGAGAAAAATTCCAATATGTTCATATGTTAAAAATAATTGTAAATTTTATTAAATCTTGCAATTTTTATACCAAATCATTTAAAGCTGTCCATTCTCAACCAAAATAATTACTCTTTCTACGATTTTATCATTTTCAGAGTTTTTATGATTTGATTTTAAATCCGAGCCAAAAAAATGAGCGATTGTATTCCAAAACATTGCATAAAATTCGTTTTTATACAATGATATTAATTCGTATGTATTTGCTTCTTGTTCTTTTTCAATCAGCCTCATTAACATTCTACCTTGATTAACGGTTAAACGTTTTAATTTCTTTTCATACATTTTGAATAATCTTTTTTGCTCTATTTTAATTCTTTTTTTTCTCGCTTTATCATTGGGTAGAGTAAAAAGAATTTTGTTGATATTCGTAATTTCTTTGGAAGCAATACGAGCGTAGGGTAATACTTTTTTAACATCTCTGACTGTCTTCCAATACAATTTTTCTTGCTGTTTATTTTTGAACTTTAATTTTGGGAAGACATAAATCTCGTGTAAATAAATTAAAAATAGCGTATCACTATCTTCTATCACTTTTTCTATTTCTATACCAATAGAATCTGACAATATAAGTTGATTTTGTTTGTCCTGCCCTTTTACAGGAAAAAAAAGCAACAAACTTATAAACAACAATATTAAGTTTGGATAATTCAATTAACAATCAGTTTTAATTTATAAAATTCATTTAAACTCTTTTTATTTCTTAAAAATTTTAGTTTATTTTCAGTTAAATATTAAAATATTAAAAGAGTTTATATCTATAAAAACGCAAAATAATAAAATAAATTTTAATTTTTTATAAAATTATTTTTGACCCTAAAAAAGATTAAAGTGTGATTTTTTTATAAAAATTATGATTTTATTATTTTTTTATCTACTTTTGAACTTTGAATTTTTTAATAATACAAACCTTAACTAATATTGAAATAGAATATGTTAAAAAAATTATTATTTACAGTAATTCTTTTTACTGCTACATTTACTTCATTTGCACAGTTATCACCAGTTATTCCTAACTCTACATCAGTATCGAATACTTCCGTTGCGGTGTTAGACGATTGGAACTCTTTTCAGAATGTTGCTGCATTGGCACATATACACAAAATGGAATTTGCTACTCAGTATCAAAATCAGTTTATGATAAAGGAATTGGGAACAGCAAGTGTACAAGCTGGATTTAATGCTAAATTTGCGAATATTGGACTATCTTTTTCTCGTCAGGGATATTCGCTATACAATGAAATGCTTGCTGGTGTAGGAATTGCCCGAAATTTTGGTGACAAATTTTCAATGGGAGTACAGTTTAATTATTATACGGCTTATTTTTCTGCTCAAGAAGAAAGTCGTTATCGTGGAACATTGTTGGGACAATTGGGAGTTGCTGCCAAAGTTACTCGTAATTTAACAATCGGTTTTCATACTTTTAATCCTTTTCAAACCAATATTAAAACAGATTATAGCGAAAAACGAATTCCTTCTTTATATAGCTTTGGAACGAATTATGCTTTTAGCGAAAAATTTCGTTGGCTAACCCAAATAGATAAAGAAGTAAGTACCGATTTTCGTTTTGCTTCAAGTTTTGAGTACACAATGGTTGATGCCTTGACAATTCGTTTGGGTGCTTCTGGCTCAGAATACTTAATTCCTGCACTTGGATTTGGCGTGCATTTGGGACGTTTTCACATTAACTTAAACGGAAATTTACATCCAGTTTTAGGTTTTAGCTCAATGGCAAATCTTAAATATAAGTTTTAATTTTTTGCACTTTAAAAGGAATTGATTATGTTAAAAAAACGCTATATAATTTTGGCTGTTGTGTTATTGAGTTCTTTGGGATTGTTGGCACAAAGAGCTGGAGACCCAACAGAAGCAACTACGGAACAAATATTGGCAGATATTTTTGAGCAAGTATCTGAAAATTCGGATACAGAACTTGATTTTAGTGCTTTGTATGAAGATTTAATTGAATTGTCTGAAAATCCGATAAATCTAAACAATACTAACAAGCAAGAACTTGAAAAATTACAATTTCTAACAGACGTACAGATAGATAATTTGTTATATTATCTTTATAGAAATGGACCTATGAACTCAATTTTTGAATTGAAATTGATTGATGGTTTGGATATGAGCGACATTCGTTTGATGTTTCCTTTTGTCACTGTTGTGGAAAAAAAGAGACAGAAAAATAAAAAAATAAGACTTAAAAATGTTTTTCGTTATGGAAAAAATAAACTCTTTTTTAGAGTTGATAGAGGATTAGAAACCAAAGAAGGCTATCGTTTTTTGCCCGAAGAAGATGAACAAAATAGAGAAAAAAATGAGAAAAAATATTTAGGAAATCCGTTTTATACCAATTTTAAGTACCAATTTAACTATAAGAAAAATATAGCTTTTGGTCTGACGGCTGAAAAAGATGCAGGCGAGCAGTTTTGGGGAGATGAGCATAAAGGATATGATTTTTATTCTGCTTATTTTCAGTTAAAAGATATTGGACATATCAAAACATTGGTTTTGGGAGATTATAGAGCCAATTTTGCACAAGGACTTGTATTAAGAACAGATTTTTCAATGGGAAAATCATCCTATGTATTACAAGTAAATCCTCGTGCAACAGGTTTGAAAAAATCATCTTCAACTGCCGAGTATAATTATTTTAGAGGAGGAGGAATTACCCTCAAATTAGGAAATTTTGACATTACTTCGTTTTATTCCAACCGAAATATTGATGGTGATACAACAGGTGGAACTTTTAGTTCGCTTAATAACACAGGATTGCATCGTACCAAACGTGATTTGGATAGAAAAGGAAATATCAATATGCAGTCATTTGGTGGAAATATCACTTTTCGTTATAAAGGTATTGAAATAGGAGCAACGGGAGTTCATACAGAGTTGGAATATCCATTGGCTCCTGCACCTACGTTGTACAATCGTTTCTATTTACGTGGAAAAAATCAAACTGCTGGAAGTATTAATTACCGATTTAGATGGAATAAATTAAGATTTATGGGTGAGTCGGCAATGAGTAATCAAAAAGGTTTTGCAACAACCAATACGCTCTATTTTAGCCCAGTATCAACTGTTAGTTTGGTTGCACTTTATCGTTATTTTTCAAAAGATTACGATACTTTTTATGCTACTTCATTTTCGGAAACTTCTCGTATCAACAACGAAACAGGAGTTTATATGGGAGCTGTAATTCATCCGATAAAAAAATGGAAAATATCAGCTTACATTGATAGTTATCGTTTTCCTTGGATTAAATATCAAATTTCCAAACCATCAACTATTGGAAGAGACTATTTGATGCAAGTGGATTATGCTTTTTCTCACAATGTAAATATGTATTGGAGGTTTAAGTATGAAGAAAAAATGAAAAACTATTCTGATACTACAGCCATCAATCCTATTGTGGTGGCTCAACCCAAGTGGCAAGCACGTTATCATTTAGCGTATCGATTTGGTAATTTCAAATTCAAAAATCAATTTGATTTCAATGGATTTGAAGATGGTGTAAACAAACCCACGTTTGGATTTTCTGCTTTGCAAGACATTAATTATCAATTCAATAAAATTCCGTTGAAATTAAATTGTCGTTTTCAAGTTTTTGATGCTCCCAAATATGCCAATAGATTGTATATTTATGAAAGCGATGTACTTTATGCTTTTTCTGTTCCAATGGCTTATGGATTAGGAACTCGTTATTATTTGAATGCAAGATATACACTCAACAGACATTTGTCGCTATGGTTAAAATTAGCACAAACGGTATATGCTGATGATAGAGACACAATTAGTTCAAACAATGAAGCTATTGATGGCAAACGAAAAACTGATTTTCGCTTTCTTGTTAGATGGAAATTTTAGTTAAGAAAAACTCTTAAATAGAATTCATTAAAAAACGGTTAACAGATAAAATTATATAAAAAGAGTGTCCATTCAAGGAAATGGACACTCTTTTTTAATATATATTGTAAAAATAAAAATTATGGTTCAAGATTAGTTAAGTTTGTTTTTTCTTAATTCTTTTACCAAAATTAAATATAAATTTTTATTTCTACAATTATATCTAAATTCACATTCTTTG
>PDWI01004239.1_pt1 | contig 19422 bp, 14 predicted proteins | sample 1430891 | NCBI WGS metagenome assembly PDWI01 (sample SAMN01162508, study PRJNA174530) | Oral metagenome, whole genome shotgun sequencing project. | biome: Marine environment; feature: Marine mammal; material: Swab sample of the gingival sulcus; isolation source: swab sample of gingival sulcus...
ACGCACTTTTCCCATAAGCCTGCGCCGAGTTGCGCGTATTTTTTCTCGCTAAAGCACAGTTTGGCGAGAAAAACATAACAAAATACACCGTAGTTTTTTTGCCACGCATCAGTAAAAAACTGCGTAATGACTTGATTGGTCGGCTCTGCGATACTAGCAAAATAGTTGTAGTCGCAATTATTGAGGATTTCAGCCACCATTAAATCAGGATTAAAGGGCTGTAGAGAAAACGATTTGTGCGCCTCTTCCGTCATCAAATACGGACGCTCTTCGATGGTTGTATCAGATGACATTTTCCACAAATAGCTGTACCGACCACAATAGTTACCGTATGTTTCCGTGGTGACAACATCAACACCATTGATGATAAACGGCAGTGCTACATCTTCGTTCGGTGTAACTTTCCATTGTGGTGATGCGAGTAAATGGGTCGCGACTTGAAAATGCTCAACAAAACGCGTTAGTTCAGTTTTATCTCCTTTGCGATAAACGCTCATCAACCACAGCGGAAGCGTTTCACATAACGCAAAATCAAGTGCTATTTCTCCTTGCAAATAGCGCACCACGTCACCGTATTCGCCAGTTAATGCCTCGGTTTTAACGGTTTTATCAATAACCACACGCGCCACCGCGAGCTGAAAATCCATTTCATTAACTGCAACGCCTTGTGCTTGGTAAGCGAGCAAACGCTGATAAAAAGTTTCAAACGCAATAAAACAGGGTTCGTGCGTCGGCGTGGATAGCAGCGGCAAGTCGCGACTTTCCATACCGAGTTGTTGCGCGTAAAGAAATACATTGGCGACGATATGATACTTATGGTGAGTTATCGGCAAGATTTCACGATTGTCTTTCGCGATATTTCGCAACACCGTTTCATATTTTCGCTGAAATTTTTTGTTTGGTGTGCGTTCAAGCAGTGCTTGAATCAGATGAAAGAAATGCCTCGCCATAAGGCGTTCCATGTTATGAAGATGACGAAACGATCCATTGAGATTTAATCCGCGCAAGGCATTTTTCATGAGTGGCGCAAGGCGTTCGATATTGTCTTCATTAATTTGAGGAATTAGCTTGATAAGCGTTGTAGCATAAATGTCAAAATGATAAGGTGCATTGTTCTCAAATACTTGGGCAATGAATAAAATTTGGTCATCGAAAGTTTCAGGGATTTCAATGCGGCGGTCGTCGTGCAAATACGTTATCTGCTGAGGTACTTCGTTCGGCACATCGGCAATAACGTCAGCGTCGTTAATCAGGTCGCGACACAACGGTCTGAGCAAGTCTTTTACCGATGAAAACAAATGAGGATAATAAGTCGCAATTTCTGCAGAGATGTTGTCATCAGAGGACGCATACTTAACGAGGAATTTGGCTACGCGCATCTGAATTTTTTCATCGGTGCTGATAAGCCCTTGTGTAATAGATTCGCACAATAGTGGCTGTGCGTCTTTCTGCAGTTTTGCCAATTGCTCAAAAATCATCACCGTTTTGGTGACAACAGATTTGGTTTCGACGCTCAGCACTGCGGAGCAGTGAGCGACAAAATTCCGCCAATCAAAATGCTCGTGAGTACAAATGGCTTTTAGGTGAGTTAACACGTCATTTTGGACTTTGCTTTGCGGACAAGTGAGTGCTGAGAATAGCGCGTCTTGTCGATTGAGTAATTCGTCAGCTTGGGGTTCTAATGCGGCAAATAGCTTGATGTAATTATTCGTTATTTCGCGGTTTTCTCCGCCGTGTATTGCAATGAGCAACTCGGATAAGACGTGTTGGCGGTCACGTTTGCCGCTCTTGATTTGCTGAATTTCATACTCAATGTAATTTGTTGACCACAAACTGGTTTCCATGTTTTTTCTCCGTTGATTTTATTGGGTGCGCTACTTTTTTACTTATATTATAGCAGCTTATGACAATTTTTTTGGTCTATAAAAGTCGCGACTTTTAATATCTCGCGTAGGCTGGGTAGAGCGATAGCGAAACCCAGCATTTGCGAAAATCTAAATCTTACATGGTCTTTGGACTTATGCAAGGGTGGGTTAGCGAGGAACGAGCGTTGTTAATGTCCTTGCGGTAAACCTACCGTTTGCAGTGATTTGAAATGCAAAGAAAATGTAATCATTTACCATCTTTGATGCCTACAAGAGCTCGCACTATTAGATATGGTAGTGTCGCGAGCCATAGCAATACATCAAAAAACCTCATAATCACAAAAAACAATAGAAATAACAAATAAATAATTATGATAATCGGCAAAATCATAACGTCAAACAGCATGGCTTTTCTTTTGTTTTTTCGTTCAGCTTTAACATTTATCGGGAATTTGTTCGATAATTCAGCTAACCGCTCCTCGTCTTTTTCGGCGAACGATTGTCCGCCCATTAGGTGCAGTGTATAGTCAAACAGAGAAAATAAAATGTCGCCGTTATTTTCACGTAAATCAACCGTTCTTTTGTCTTGGCTGATGAAGATATTAACAGGACTGGCAATATTTTCATCTTTAAAGATATAGTCATCTCCCGGTTTTTCATGAGCGATTGCGAGCCCGCAGATTTCTTCGGCTTTGGCAATAATCTCCGTGATAGTGATATCGCGCTCGAAAGTGTAGCTTGTCATTGCAATCCCCATCTTTCACGCCACCATTTTCTTCACTGCCAAAATATGCTTACACGCGCCACGCTCGCCTTGGTTTTGACTAAACCATGTGCAGGTGCATCGCGCGTCTTGTTTCGCATTCGGGGAAGCGTCTAAAATCACGGTGTGGGTGACGCCTGAACCATCGACTTGCGCCTCGACGCGGTTGTCGCTTTTGTCGATAATGCGAACTTTGTTGTCGGCGAGCAGTTTTTCCACGCCTTTTAAACGCGGATTTAATGACAAAATTCGGCTGAGTTTGAACGGCAGTTGGCGGTAAAAATACTGCCCGTCTTCGACTTCGTAGCCCAGTAGCCCCATTGCGGACAGTTGCGCGGTTAAATTATCGACGTTATCCCAACTGGCATCGGCATTGAGCGATAGAGAAAACTTGCTAAAACTCTGATTGGCTTCGCAGGTGTTGTTGACGCACTCGATAAGGTCGTTGGGCACGTCTTCGAGTAGCGTTTCGAGCAATGCGCCTTCGCCAGAAAAGCCACGCCACGCATCACGTGACAGCGTAAACGACAGCACAATGGCGTCAAAATACAGTTGGAAAGTCACCGATTGATTATGAATGTGCGAATAGATTTTCAAGGTGTCGAGCAAAGGCAACAACGGCGCGAGCAATTGCAAGCGGTGCAATCCGCCAACTACCACCGCGTCTGCGGATTTGACTGGCGAAAATTGATAGCGATTACCGCGTTTTATCAGGTAATAATCGTTTTTCACCGTGCCTTTGGGAATGGAGCGAAATAGCTGCAACGCCTGCACTTTGTTGAGCGTATGACGTTCACGCGAGCCCGACAGATAGTGCTGCACCGCGGTAAGCCCTTTTATCCAGTTGTTGGGTAAGGGCACTTTGCGTTCAGTGACGTCTTTGTCGCCTGTTTTGACTTGCACGGCGTCTTTACCAATCGACATATTCAAGTCGTAAGAGCGCGTCACGCCGCCCAACGCTGAAATCATCGCAGGATTAAAATCGACGTTGGTCGTGCCACTGGCAACGATGTCGCCACGAAATCCGCCTGCGCGCACATCGGTGCGCACATAAACGCCCGCACAATGGGAAAAGCCTTCAAACCGCAACGTCGAATTACCCACGGTGACAATCGGGTCTTTTTGTAAAGCAAGCTCAAATGGCGATAGGGAAAAACTCGACTGCACCGTATTCGACAACACCAACAAACACCGCGACAACATAAACGGGTCGAGCACTTCACCAAAGAAGAATCGGCTCGGTGGACGCAATTCGGAAAAGTCATCGAGGAATAATCGGCTCTTACCCGTGTTTTTGAATAGTTGAGAAGGTGTTGCGTGTTGGTAGGTGAGCGTGTCGGCAGTCATGATTCTTGTCTCGGTTATTTAGATTATTAAAAACTAACCTAACTATATCGAAAATCCCCTTAATTTGGCAATCGCTTTTTCGCGTAAGCCCTAGCGTGATAACTAAACCCGCAAAATACGGCGTTGTTTTTCATGTAGCGGCCTTGGCTCATAAGCCTTAAATTGCAAGATGAACGCTTGAATGTGGTGTTTCTCACACATTGCTTTTAAGGCTTTTTCTGTTGCTTGCTTTGTCTGCGTGTTGAGCGGATTCAGGGCGATGTGTAAACAATCGCCGTGTTGCGCCACGCGATAATCTTGGATGTATGGAACGCTAATCAACGCGCGGCGAACGAAATCGGGAAATAAGGTATAGTCTTGGTTGTCAACGGTTTTGGCAAATAAAATATCGTCACAACGCCCCTCAATGGCTTTCAGGCGCGTGAACACACTACCGCAAGCGCACGGCCGGTCATCGGCGACTAAAATATCGTCCAACCGATAGCGAATCAAGGGTTGTGTGCGGCGGTTAAAATCGGTGATAATCGGGGCGAAGCGCCCTGTATCCTTGTCTAGCCAATCCTTTTCAATAAAAACCAAATCTTCATTCAGGTGCAAATTGCCGTGTGGGCAGGTGTGGGCTAAAAAGCCCTCGGTGCATTGATACACTTGGTGAACGGTTTGGGAAAATCGCGCTTCAATCTCGGCTTTGATTGGCGGCTCTAGCACTTCGGCAACGGAGATGATTTTCTCTGGCGCGATATTTAACCGTTTGTCTTGGCTGAGTAAGTGCAACACTTTGGCAGGCGCAATGAGCACGCTAGGGCGTTGGCAGTTCAGCGTGTCGATATGCCTTGCTAACGGCGTGAGCAAGTCGTAAAAGCAAAAATCAATCAAACGGCCGCGCACGGACTCGTATAAATTGCTATTGGCGCGCAGAAAAAAAGCGATGCGGTGCGGGCGCAAATACGGTTTGGGCAACAGCCGCCGACACATATAGCCTGCCCAACGCGCGGACTCTTTGGGAGAGACGAGAAACACGCCACGACTACCGCTAGTCCCCGATGACAAGCCCACGATAAACTCGCCTTGGTCGGTAGCCAGTAGTGGGCTGAAATCCCGACTGTTTTCGGCTTGCATGGCGACATCTAGTGCCGCTTTTTCGCTGATGTTGGCGATATTAATGTCGGCAAAGTGCTGCATAAAAATGCGTTTATTAATAATGGGAAAATCGCTCAATTTGTCGCTATTCGGATAAAAACGCGTGCCGTGTTGGGTGAGTATCTTGTGCAGTTGGCGCTGTTGGAAGCGTTGTAGTTTTTCCCGACTGGTAAAGTGTTTAGCGGAGAAAAATCCGTGTAAAAAGGCTAAGTTAGAGGTTTTCATGGGGTTTCTCGGTGCGGCTTTAGTTTTTCTTAGCATAATCAATGCTGGCTTGGCAATGACTCGGCAGAATAAGCAAATTAGGGTTGTGGCGGTGCAAAGCTTGGAGCTTATCAATGCTGCGGTGATAGGCTTGCCAGTCGTGCATCAGCAATCGCGTCACTTGCGCGGGGCGACGATTGTCGGCAATGGTGCGAAACTGCCACACGGCATCGGCAATTAAAAAGACCTTATCATCAGGCAGATACAAACCATAATGCCCGATAGCGTGCCCCGGTAAATCAATGGCAAAGACGTTCGGCGCAACTTCGTAAGCTCTATCAAAAGGTTGTATGTCATCGGTCAAGTTCACCACGGGCAAATCTTCGATAAAGGTTACACGTTCGCGAAAATCATCAGGAAGCAAAGCCGGCAATACGCCGTGGCGCAACTTGTTGATTCGACAAGTGCTGCCAACGGTAAAATCGTAAGCCGCTCGGCTACAGACAAACTGCGCCTCAGGAAAATCTTTCAGCCCTGCGATATGGTCGCCGTGCATGTGCGAGATAAACAAAGTGCGCACCGTCTGTCCTGTCAATTGCTCGACAATGGGTGCTTGGTCAAACGTCACTGGCGTGACGCGCGGATACAGCCATTCGGGAAAGCGCCGCGTTGCGGTAAAAAAATGCTCGGCATAGCCCGTGTCAAACAGCAATTGTTGCTCGGGTAGATACGCCACCAAGGCTGGAAACGTAATACTTTTTAGCGAGCCGCCTTTGAGGACAACGGTTTCGGGGTGGCAACAACAGCCAACGGTGTGGTAGTTAATCATGGTGCGCTCCATAACGCTGCAATCCCTCAGCAATCGAAAACTGTGGCCGATAGCCCAATATATTGCGAGCTTTGTCATTATTCAGCGTTTGGTCGTAGCTAATCAGCCCTAAAGCGTATTGCGTCAGTAGCGGTTCGCCCGTCAAGTGGGCTTTGGCAGTGGTTTCCATTGCGGTTGCTGCCGCGCATAACACGGGGTACGGTACGGCTTGATAGCGGAAATTTTTCTGCAATTTATCGGCAATTAGGCGGTAAATTTCGGCAATGGTGAGCGGCTCTTGGTTGCTGATATTAAAAATAGATTGGCTGGGCACGGGCTTATCGGCGCACAATAACAAGGCCTGCACAACATTGCCGACATAGGTCACGTCAACCAACGCCGAACCTGCTGGCTTGCCCAAGCGTTTGACCAGCGGCAATACGCCTTTTTCAGCCACACGTAGCAGGCGTGGTACGAGGACTTGGTCGTGCTCGCCAAAAATGCCGCGTGGGCGAATAATCACCGATTGGCATGGGTGTCCGAGGATAAGGCGCTCGGTTTGGTATTTCGTTCTAGCATAATGATTAACAAACTGTTTCGGCAAGAAATTTTCTGTCACGTTGCGGCGGTCTTTAAAGTCAAAATAGACGCTAGAGGTCGAGACATAGACGATTTTTTCAATGTGGTGATGCGCCATTGCCTGCAAAATGTGGCGCGTGGCATCGACATTGGCGCGTTGAAAGTCCGCCGCCTCGCCCCACGGTGACGACAAAGCCGCACAGTGAAAAACGACATCGGCCGACTCAAAGGCCGCCAACACGGCTTGGCTATCGCTGAGTTCACAGGCTGTAAAAGTTGTATTCAGCGATGCGCCGATGGCGGTATTTCTCCCCAATGCCAAGACCTCGTCACCGCGCGCCAGCAATGCCGCCACCAAATTGCGACCCAAGCCGCCCGTTGCCCCTGTTACAATGGCTTTCATTACGGTTTCTCCCAAATCATTGCGCCTAAACCCACGCCGGCCGATGTGCCGGCCAGTAGGACTTTATCGCCGCTTTTTATCGGTTTGTCGTGAAACAAATGATACAGCGCCGTGGGAATGGAAGCGGCAATTTGATTGCCGTGTTCGTTAAAAATATCAATGACCTTGTCTTTGGAAATATCTAAAAATTTCACGATGTGGTCTAGGGAAAAACGACTGGCTTGGTGCGGAACCACCCAGTCAATGTCCGACCAATTAAGCCCCGTTGGGGCAATCGTGTCGCGTAAAAAAACGGGCATTTCTTTGGCGACCAAGCGATAGAGCTTTTTGCCGTCCATGTGAAAATGGCCTTGGCTTTTGTAATCGCCAACAAACGTACTGGGGTGATTGCGGTGTCCGCCACCCGTGATAGCGCAGTAGTCATAGCCTTCGGGCAACTGGGCAAAATGTGCGCTGAGAATACCGCCACGACTGCCGTGACGACTAGGCTCACCAGTCACAACCATGGCCGCCGCGCCGTCGCCAAAAATCCCCGATTCGTGTAGGTTGTCCCAGTTAAGCCCCACCGAAGCAATTTCGCAACTGACCAGCAAAATGCGCCGATAGCGCAACAGCAAATAATCGCAAAGTTCCAAAGCGCGCAGGGCGCTCAAACACGTCATATTGACGTCAAAGCACGACAGCGGTTTTTTCGTCTTCAACAACCTAGCCGTGTTGGCGGCATTAAAAGGAATCGCTTGTCGCATCGTCCCCGAAGCGTTAATGACGCAGTCAATATCATCAATGCTGAGGTTGGCGCTGCGTAGTGCCTCATCAATGGCACGGCGTTGCAAGTCGTCGGCCGATTCGTCTTGGCCGAGGAAATGGCGTTGCTTTAACCCTGTCTGGCGAAACATTTTTCCGTTGGGCAAGCCGAGTTGCTTGTCCAAGGCTTCAGAAGTGACACAGTTTTTTGGCAAGGCTTTGCCGATGCCGATAATGTCGAGTGTAGGTTTGTTCATGGTGATAATCCTTACTTGCTGTATGCTTTAAGATTATCACTGTTGACGAGTCAGTCCAAGTGCAATAAAAAAAGTCACCCATGGTGAGACTTTCGGTATGCTGTGGTGAGACTTTGGTATTACAATTTCCAACGCTGCAATAAACGCTCATAAAAAGGACTTAATTTGACTAAACCGCGCCACACGCGTTGGCGAGACTTTGGCAAATGCGCGGTGTAAACGGCGGTGTATTCAATTGTTGCCTCAGCACCACGATTGCGCTTAAATTGAGGTGCGCCCGCGCTCTGGTTCAGCCATTTGCCTTGCTGATGGGCTTGGTTTAGAGAGAACACCACCAAACGCCGATAAAGGGCTTCGTTTTGCGGCCGCTCAATGTCGTAGCCGACAATCGGCACGGTCATATAATCTTTATCGCTGACCATGCCGACAGCGCCGACATGGCGTTGCAATTCATTGTCGTAAAGCAAATGTAAATCGAGAATATTCACCTCGTGCAGGGCTTGTAAACCACGCGCCGTAAATTGTACGTTTTGCGAGGAATATTTATTCAAATACAGCCGGATATACCAATGTTCGGCTTGAGCATAATCGGCTTCACAACGCGGCACATGGAAATGATAACGCGGGTCGGCGAGCAGCTTGATGTCTTTGCGGTTGTCCTTGGTTTTTAGCGAGCTGGGCATGTCATTGACCAAATACACCTGCCGAGAAGCCACCCATTGCCACCCATTGGCAGACAATTTTTCCATTAGCGGCTGATGCTGTTTGGCATTGATAGAGCGAATGAGCACAGTGTGTTCGGGATTGCTGTGGCAGGCAAGCTCAAGGAGTTGGCGCATGTCTAGCGCTTGAAATTGGCGCGACAGGATATTGGTGGATAGACAAAAATTATTCAGAATTTGCACCTTGTCCATATCGGCACGGTGCAGATAAGCGCTAAAAGCCTTGAGCGCCAACTTTAGCGGCGGCCGCAGGTAGTTGGGCAGCTTAACTAGCTCGTCCTGACCATAGCCGATGAGCATGGCATAGGGCGACACGGTATAGCAGTTTTCCGTAATCGTATCGGTAATCGTGGTGGGAATGCTGACCCCACTTTGCTGATAAATATTCGTGCGCGCTGAGACGTTTGCCATAAGCTCGGACAGTGGATTGTGCTGAAATAACTCGGCATAGCGTTTAGCGAGCATCGGCGTTTCCTCCATCATTCTTCCCATCATATTCAATATCAAAAGTGGAAATATCACTTAGTGATTTTCCTTGTCGCCAGCTCATACTTAGCACTTCGGCAAAGGCCAACCACGAGGCATAAAACGGTAGACCGGCAAGCACATCGTTAGCTTGGCGATAATCTCGGATAAGCGCGCGCAATTGCCGTTTTTTAAGCGCCGACCAAGCAAACAATAGCGGCAAGCTCGCGCCAACCCGATAAAATCGCGGCAGATTGGGCGGCTCGCTGTAAGACAATTGCCCCGTTTCGCTGAGGTGCAATGCCTCGCCCAGCAGGTGCAAGCCACTGGTAGCGCGCGGATTGCACTCCAATACCCACAACATCTCGCCGTCATCGATAAAATCAAATGCCACTTGCCCGTGAAAGGCATTTTGCTCGGCAAAGTCGCGCATAAATTGGGCAACGATTTGTTGTCGCCGTTGCTCTTGCTCGCGCTCAAAATAAGTCGAAGCCGATTGATTGAGCAAATAGCGAGGCCGATACAAAGCGTTGGCTATCAGCTCCCCGTGCTGACAAACGGCAAAATTACACAGCGGCTCACCTGTAATAAATTGCTGTTGTACCCACGGATAGGTCGTGGAAATCTCAAGGTGCTGTGCCTTTTCTTTTGTCACCCCGCGAATGACGTTGCGCCCAAAACGCGAAAAAATGGGCTTGAGCACGGTTTTCTCGCCACTGTCGTTATCATAAACAATATCGGAGGGTTGTGTGATAAGCCGTGAGCGCGGAAAACCGATGCCTTCAGTAGCAGGAAGGCGCGAAAATACCTTGATTTTATGGTGTAAATCCATGAGTAAATCGTTAGCTGGCATGAGACATTTAGCGCACTCTGCCTCAGTGAGCGATACGTTTGCAAGATAGAAAATGTCTTCACAAGTGGAAATGACCAAATCGATCTCGGCAATGTGTTTTTTGATAGCGGTTTGATAAGCCTGAAAATCTGTGCGCGGTGCAGGGATGCGACAATAACGCACGTTTGACGACAAAAACCGTCCAATGGGAAAACGCAGGCTGTCGCATAGGGTAACTCGATGTTGCCCGCGCAAGGCAACGCAAATCCACTCAAGTGTGGCAGGTGCGCGCGGTGAAGTAATCAGAATTTTCATTGGAAACCCTCTAAATGGCATCACGATAGCACATGCGTTTTATACTCAACCTGCAACATAATACCAACCTTGCAACATAATCTCTCTTCGTTAGATTTGCTTACCGTAGCTAGAGCGTGTCCTCAATCCAAAGATGGCACTGCCTTGATAGGTTATTTTTCGGGATTGGCATTATTTTCGAAACAGACATTACCATTTGATAATGTAGTAGAAAAAGCAAAAATGGCGCGTCTGGCGGGAGACATACTATTTACTTTTTATTTTGATAAATAAAGAGTATTTGAATTAACCAAACCGTTAAACCCTTTTTTCAACCCCTTTTTTCAAATTGCTAGCGCACTACGCAATCTGAAAAATATGCGTCAAGTATTTCCCCTCTACCTAATTTTAAGTGCAGTGTAAAGCATATCACATAAAAAATCCACTTCGCGGCTCAGGGCAATCGCATGAAGAATTTCCTGATATATAATATGCAAATCATTTGGTTAATTGTAACTGGAGATTTATCATGTCATCATCAGAAAACAGTCTTGTCGAAATATTCGGAGAAATTAGTGACCCACGTCAAGAAGGCAAGGTAAAACACAATTTAGTGGAGCTGCTGATCGTTGCTGTTGTTGCCGTGCTTTGTGGTGCAGATAATTTTGTAGAAATAGAATTATGGGCAAAATCTCGGCTTGATTGGTTGCGTAAATATTTGACTTTAGAACATGGTATTGCATCACACGACACATTTGGCGCAGTATTTGCAGGCATCGATGCCTCACAATTTTCTGTCTGTTTTAGTCGCTGGGCAAGCGGTATTTTGCCTGTGAGCGATAATTTACAAGTTGTTGCAATAGACGGAAAAACAAGCGGACGAACGAAACAAAAGCTCTGTCCTGCTTTGCATCTTGTTAGCGCGGTGGCGAGTGAAAATGGTCTTGTTCTTGGTCAGCAAGCGACAGCAGAAAAGTCGAACGAAAAGACCCAAGGCGGGTATTTTTATGGCGCTAAAAACCAACCCCAAAACCAAACACAAAGCCCTGCAAACTCACCAATTCGCCGCGCAAGGTGACGATTTCAACGCGATATTGCGGGGGGGGTTAAACGTAAATATCCGTCCAGTTTGTCGCCGGCGATTTGCCTAGAATCTGCCGGCTTTTGATGTCGTAAAACACGCTGTCGCCAACGGCGTAATTACCCTGTGGCGCGGTGAGTATCAATTTATCGCCAGCGGTAGTGGTGGCTAAGTAGCCGTTGCTCCGAGTAGCGTTTATCGTCGCAACGGCGCGGTGCGGCTCGGCATTAAATTGCCGTCGCAGGGCTTGGGTAAATTGCGTCATGACTTGCTCCTTATTGGTCTAAATACACGTCGATTAGTGGCGATTGCGTGACCACGGTTGCGCCGTTTTCCTCCTCGACATTGACAGTGTTGCCGGTGACACGGCCTTTGCCCAGTGATTTGCTGATGTCTAAGATTTCTGGCCTATCGCCTAGTTTTGCTAGAACGATATTTTCGGGGTTTTCGGCATCGTCCGCCCACAATTGCTTTAGTGTGTAAATCTTGTGCCGGCCGCTGTTTGACAATATTTCTATGCCTTTGTTGCGCCACGCCGCCACGGGTTTATTGTCGGCGTTGCTAGCGTATAAACCATGACTTTGTAGCGGTGCCTCTGGCGTCGGTTCGCCAGCGTTGATATTGCGACAAATGCGGCCGCCCTCGGCACTGTCGCCAGCGAGACGCACGCTGTTGTAGCGCGTGCTGACGCGCTTTTGAGCGCTCAACTCTGTCCACACTAGCGGCGAGATTTGGTGCTCTGGCTCGGCGCCGGCCATTTCCCATGCCGGCATTGGCCAACGCTTTTTGATAATCAGCGTGGGTTCGGTCGGGTGGCTTTCAACGTAGTGGCCGCCAGCGTTTGCGATGTCGATAATGGCTTCAATCGGCGTGCCGCTCACGGCGTAAGTGTTAGCCGGCACGTACCAGTCAGCGTCGCTGTCGTAAACCAAGTTAAACGGCAAGCCCTGCAGTTGCAATTGTGCTAACTGCGAGACGTACATACCGGCCTCGACAACGTAGTCTTTGCGCTTGGCATAGTCGCCGCTGAGTAGCGCCGTGCGGCTGCGACCAGTTAGCGTGTAGCCGTCGAAGTTAAAGGCCTTGCGCTCGTTGTAGTCTTCAACGAGCATCACCCATTGGTGGTCGTTGATGGTGATCGTTAGCAAGGCCTCGTCTTCGCGCGTGTCGAGATAGAGTTTGTCAAAATCGTCATGTGCGACATCGACACTAAATTGCCAGCAAAAATTATCCATGCTGGTGCTGATTTGGGCGCTGTAAATGCCGATGGGCTGGCCGTCTATTTCGGCACTGACTCTGTGGTAAATCATATAGGTTTTTTTTCGTTGGGACGTGGGAATAAAAGCACAAGCAAACGGCAGGGGCAGCATATCGCTAGGCGTGTCTATCACCTTGTGAGCAAAAATCAGCGGCAAGCGGTCACTGGGCGGCGGCGGTTTGCACGGCGGCTGGTATTCGGGTTCGGGTTCGGGTAGCTCTATTTCGTACCACTCGCACGGTACGCGCATGACCGGCGTGTTGTCGCTTCGAGTGCAGCTAGCCAGTGTTTTGATGGCGCTGCTGTCGCTAATGTCGGTTGACAACGCTTGTGGCGGCGGCGTGTTGGCGCGGCCACAGGACTTTACAGATTTGATTGCCTGCAGAACCCCAGCCACGCAACTTTTTAATGCTACAGCGATTGACGTGTCGCTGTGTGCGTCGTTGGCAAGTCGGCGCATCTTGCTAAAATCGCCGGCTTGGCAGCTTAATAGTGACACAGGCCGTTGGTTGCCGCCGGTGTGGCATTGCGATAGTGCGATAAAGTGGGCGCTGTCGCCGCGTTGGCACGAAACGACGGTCATCGTAATGCCGTAATCCTGCCGCAAACAGCGCGCCACTGGCACAGCGCGGTTGCGGTGTGCGACGTCGTGACTTAGTGTGCTGACGGCGCTATTGCTCACCCATAGGCAGTGGCTGATTTTTTTAGAGGCAGGCTCGCCGCCGTTGTCATTACCACTTGCGTGAGCAAAGGACAACGGCAATTGGTCGGACGCAAACGTGCCGGCTTTTTTGACAAAAGCTAGCGGTAGCGTTTGGCTGTCTAATTTTTCTGCCATGTTTCCCACAACTGGCGTTGTTCACTAACACTCAGCGACGTAGCCGGCGGCACACCGTCGTAGCCGACCGGTGGGTATTCAAATTTGTAGTCGCGGCCAATCACTAAATAGCGCTCCTCGGGGTCTAAATCATCGAGCAAATAATGGCCCTGTGCCGTTGACCACACTAGCTTTTCTGGCGCTAACGTGCCGGCGTTCCAGCAAGCAATTTGTCGCCGAGCACCATTGCCAGCAATGGTGACGATACCGTCGGCGGCGCCTGCGATATAACCGGCGCGCTGGGTGGTGCGTTGAATAAAATCAAAGTCAAAGGCGTGCTGCGATTTTTTGCCGTGGCGAGCGCTGATAAAAGCCAAATCAAATGCACCACGCGCCGGCGACGCACTGGTGATTAAGCTTAAATCAAAGCCGACAAAGGGCGTGATTGCAGGCATTGCTTATCCCCACCAAAAATCCGTTGGCACGGCGCAGTCTTCGCATTTTGCATCCCTATCAATGTGCGCACCAGTCGTTGCTTTGATGGTATTATCGTTGATACGGCCGAAATTGGCGACATCACTCAGTCCCGCCGAAAGGGGTTGTAGCATCGGCAAGAATGTCCACGTGCCATCGGACAGTGCAGACAAAACCGGTGAATAAATGCCGGCGGCTTGATTGTCACTTTCATAGCCGAACAGGCAAGAGTTATTAATTAAGTTCTCGCCGCGACTGCCGCTGTTGATGCGCACTGGGCGCGATGGTGCGTATTCAAAATAGTCCGAAGCACTGTCACTACTTTTGCCGTTGGGGTGCTCTTGTAAAACGACCTGCAAGGAGGCGCTATGGTACTGACTGCGACGCCCAGACCACAGCACGCACACTGGGTTGACGCGCTTGGTCTCGCGCGGTAAGTCGCCGAAGAGCAGTGGGTAAGCGTAAGGGCGCTCGCCGTTATCGAAAGACAAATCAAGCAACAAGACAAAGGCTTTTTTATGTCCGATGAGTCGCCACTCGCTAGCAACCAAATCGTATTCTTGGTTTTCCACCCACGCCTTAGCACCAGTGTCGATGTCTGACATCGTTTGATAGGCCGACAACTTGGCTTTGTCGCCAGCGCTGTTGTCGACTTTCAAATAAAAGCCCGAAGCGTCCGGCGCGGCGCTTTTAAAGGCGGCGCTTAACTGGTCATCGCTTTGGTGAGCCATTTGCCAGCCTAGGCTTTGTTTGTCACCGTAGCCGGTGACTAGGCAGGCTTTGAGTAGCGATTTCAGCGAGCCGGCTTCGGCAGTTAACACCGGCGCATCGGCGTCGGCACTGCTAAATAATGTCACTGGGATTTGTTCGAGTTGAAAGAGTGAGCTAAACATAATATTTCTCCGTAGTCAGAATGAATTAAGCGGCAATAGTGTCGGCGCGGAACGCTACCGCGTAGCCGTCGTCGTCAATTTGGGGGTCGGCACTGGGTTGCACCGCGCGAATTAGCCACACCGGCATGGCAGTGCCGTAGGTGTTAAAGCGGATACAGTTGCCGTTATTCCACGCCGACACACCGCCACTGCTGAATGCGGCGGCTTTAATCACGAGTAACGGTCGGCCGGTGGCGGGGTTTATGGGTGCAAGGTCTTGCCAAATATCGCCCTTGGCAACTAGCCCCAGCGTCTCGCCATACAGCTCAAACTGTTCAGTGTTAGTAAATTTAATTAGCCAACGCTCGGTCATTGCGCCGTCATCTGTGAGCTGTATGGGATGGTCGCGCACATTGAGCTTGGCTAAAATTGGGCTTTCGTCGCGCTCATCGCTCCAACGGCCACTCCATGTGAGTTGTGAAAATGGCTCGGTGGCTCGCACGCGTAAGTTGCCCGTGCCACCAGCGCGCAATACGGTGCTGACAAAACAGTTGAGCTTGTCAAAACTACGTTTAAGCGGAAAGCGCAGGGTCAACGTGCCGTTAATGTCGGTGTCGGTGATGACGTTTTCTTCCTCGTAAGCGTAGGTTGCAATCAGTGGCAGAGTGTAGCCGGACAAGTCCAGCGGCGTGGCAAAAGTCACTGTGCCGGCTTGTAAATCGTAGTCGTACCAGCTTGCCTCGACGTGCTTATTGTCACTGTCTTGCAAGCACATGACAGTCAAATCAGTTTGATTGAGCTGTATGGTTTGCCCTGCCGTCAAGGCTTCGGGTAGCGTTTGCTGCCAGCGGCTGGCAATCACCACGGTGTCGCCTTTTCGGTAAATCGGCACTTTGCCGTCGCTAGGTAGTCGTGCGGTATCGACGCCTAGGCTAGTGTCGTCCATCGGCACGGAAGACTCGGCGGTAGCATTGCAAGTCAAAGTTTCAGGGTAAACATAGTTTGGTTGCCAAATATTGCCGTCGCTATCGACTTTGCTGACGTCGTACCAGTCGGCACTTTCATTGCCAGCGGCAGGCACGAGTTTGCCAAACTCCAACTGAGCAATGCCGGTTTTCGAGTCGACACTACCGCGCAGTCCATCGGCAACGATAGAGCCGTCGGGGTTAGCGGTAACATTGAAGTCATCGCCAGTCGTCGTCGCTCCCAAGACTTGAAAATCAGCTACAGCAATTGGCGTCATTGGCACGCGCCACGCTACCGACGGCACGGCTTTTGCATTCGTCGTTGTCAGTAGCGAAATGAGCGTGAATACGCTAGCGCCGGCCGGCCAGTGCGTTAGCGTCGCTATACCGGTTTGGTAGTTGATCGTGCCGGCCAACTTACCCTTGCCAGTTGCAGGGTCAAGGTTGCAGTACAGCTTGCCGGCCTTGTCGTAGTATTGCCAATCGCCCAGCTTGAAGGCTACCGAGCCGGCGACAAGGTGCTCGCCATAGCGCGGCGTCAAGTCGATAGTAATTGTACTAATAGCGTGAGTGTAAGTGTCACTTTCAGCGCTGCCGGCGGCGTAAGAAACGGCAAAATTTGCACCTTGGTTTTGAAAATATGTCGATTTGGCTTTATAGCCGCCGAAGAGCTTGCGCACAAAAATATCAAAAGACGTGCCTGGATTGACGGCGACTTCGCCGGTAGTGTAATTCACCGTACCCACTGTATCACCAGCGGTGTTGACGATATTGCCGTTGCCGTCGTCGGAAAAGCCGACGTTGCGAGCGTAGGCCTTGAGGGTTGGCTTGCTTCCGCCGCTGCCACCCGAATAAACGTAAACAGCATCACCCACGCCGCCATCGACCAGTGTTGCCACCACTTGGGTGGCTATGCGTAGCGAACGCCGAGCGATATTGCCATGCGCCAGCTGTAAGTTAAACACGCCGCCACTGCTGCCGCTGGGCGTGATGTTTTCACCATATTTTAAGGTGTTAGCACTAAACGCCATGACGTATTCACTGCCGTGGTCGGGCAAGGCGGCAAGGTTAAAGTCTAAGTGACTTTGTACGATGCGGCCGGTCAAGTCGCCACCGCTTAGTGAGCCGTCGCCGGCGTCGCTACACGTGCCGCTGGCGTGGGTGACGGTTAGCGTGCCGGAAACGGGGATTTTGGGCAAGTCCAGCGTTACTTGTGGAGTCAATATCACATCACTAGCGCGGTTAAACTGGTTGCCCGACGTCGCCCACGATAGCAGTATGGCTGTGCCGGCATCGGGTGGTGTTTCTAGTGTTAGTGTCAGCGTGTCGGTGTCAAAGTTAAAAGCCCCAGTGCCATATTCTACTGACGCGCCAAGTAGCGCCCCAGTGCCGTTGTCGGTGAGCGTGTACCACTTGCCTTGGGCGCAGTACGAAGCGCTCAAGCTGCCGCGCGTGGGTGACGGTTTAATGGTTCTGACGTAGTTCTTGCGGCGGTTAGCTGTCGTCACAACAATCATGTCGGTATCAGACGCCGCTGTGGTTACACCTGCCGGCCGGAAGCGCAGTTTTTTTCTGCTGTAGTAATTTGGCAAATCCTCGCCTGCGACAATTTTGCCCTCGCCATAGCTCACTGTGCCCACCGGTTGGCCGTTTGCTAGCAATTGGCCAGCGTTGTCGGTGAAAGTGACGTTGCCGGACTCTATAGTTAAGCTATTGGGCACGATGGGGCTACCTGTGTACAAGGCCGTGCCATTGCCAAAAACTTGGTTAGTGGCGTACTCAACGACGCCGTCATTACCAGCTTTGGCGGCATCTAAAAAGCCGGTGGTCGCACCGCTAACTGTCAAGTTGGGCAACGGCGTTTCAATCACGCTGGTCGGTATAATTTTCTCAGTCAACGACTCGACAACAACGCTGCGCTGGTCTTTTAGGGCGTTTTCGGCCGCGCGTTGAACACCGTAAAATTGCGCCCCGTCGGCGACGTGGGTGTCGTAAATAATGCAATCCGGCGAGGCAAAGCCGCGTTCGGGGTAGCTCATGCCGACAAAGCTGTAATCTAAGCGGTTGCGGGTGACGATAGTCAGCACTCGTTTTTTAAAGTCGTTATTTTGCTTGTCGGTGAAAGTCTCGACGCGGTCGCTCATCGATTCAATGCGAATATATTGCTCGTTATTGCCGTCATTCAAGCAATAGACTTGTCCGATGCTAGGTAGTGGCGCATCGACGTTTTGGTAGGCTTGCACTACGCGACTGCCGGCCGTTTGTGTGGCGTACAACGTCATGCGCGAGCGCACGGTTTTGATGATATAAGTGGCCAACCGTTCGGCAGCGCTGGCGCGCTTTTCGGCTTCATTGGCGGCTTTAAAAGCCACAAACGACCAATTTGGCGTTTGCGGTGGCATGGCGATAATGAAGTTAGCACCGTAAACTGGTGCGTCATCGCCGCGCAACACCGCCGGAAACATTTTGACCATGTCTAGGCCGCCGTTTAAGCGTTGCATATTGCTCACCGGCGCAAAGGCTTCGTTTTTAGCGCCGGTGAAAGGCTCGCCGGTCATCAAGCCGCCACCGTCTGGGGTGTTGGTTAGCTTGACCGGCTTGTAAATGGTCATCTCTTCGCGTGACACTTGGGTGGTTTTATTCATTTTTCTTATTGTTAGGTTGTGATTGCTTCTAAGATTAATAGCTGTAGCCGCCGCCGGCTTTTAAAGCGCTGTTAATCTCATTGGTTAAATCAGTTGTGACTCGCTCGCCAACCGCTTTAACTAAGTGTTGCTCGCGCTGGGCGATGTGGTTGCTGACTGTCTGTGCTAACGCCTTGCCATCAATTTGTATCGTTGGCGGCGGCAAGTCGGCTAGAGCTTTGGCGATTTCGTCGTTGATGTTTTGCTGTGAGGCTTGGGCTTTTTCTTTCGCCTTTTCGCGCTGATTTTGCCGGCGATAAGCACGTGCTTTGATTTTCAGTTCATTAAAACTGGTGTTTTCTGTTGCAGCGTTACCCCAATCGGCAATGTCGAGTGCGCGCTGTTTCAGCTCATTGCGTTGGTCTTCTGTTAAGCCGAAATCGTCAAAGAGTTTCTCTGATTGCGTGCTCCAGTCTTTTTTCAGACTTTCCAAGCTAGTTTTGGCGTTAGCGTTTTCCTTAGTTGCCTCGGTATTTTCACGAGTTTTCTGGGTGTTTTGCGCCATCGCTTGGGTGCTGGCTTGCATTGCACTAGCAGCTCGGCGCTCGGCGCTGGCTTGTCTTTCTTTGGCTTGATTGAGCTGTTTTTGCTGGTTTTCGACTTGCTTTAATACGTCGGCATATTGCTCTGCTGAGATTTTGCCGGCGTTCATGGCTTGTCGGGCTTCCTCGCCAAATTTGCGTAATTGTTCGGCATCGGTGGCATCTGAAATAGCTTTTGACAGGCGTTGCCACTCCGGCGTGGCTTGATTTGCCGCGTCTGTTGCGATTTTGGCTAATCGTTCAATCTCTTTTGAGGAAATACCGGCGGCACGGCCTGTTGCTTGCATTTGCTCTTTTAACGCCGTG
>PDWI01004551.1_pt1 | contig 19418 bp, 11 predicted proteins | sample 1430891 | NCBI WGS metagenome assembly PDWI01 (sample SAMN01162508, study PRJNA174530) | Oral metagenome, whole genome shotgun sequencing project. | biome: Marine environment; feature: Marine mammal; material: Swab sample of the gingival sulcus; isolation source: swab sample of gingival sulcus...
CCTGTCCAGCACCATAATCTTTCTCTTTCTGTCAAACTCAACCTTATGTGAGGAGCCCATCGGAATTTCGATAACAACGTTGATAGTCTCACCTTCTGCGTAAGGGGTTAGAATAGCATTGTAATCCATTTGTCTCTCCTTGTGTGAATAGTAAAAAACAGTTCTTTAAAAACAGCCTCCCTGCGTCCTGTAAAGAGTGAGGGCTGACACCTCCATAAAGCGTAACCAGATTACTGCCTTAACTTTTTTTAATCAAGGATAAAAAAATATTTTTACACAATCCTGTTGCCGCCGCTTTTTCTTCTGTTTGCGATAAATTACGCTATCCCGCTTCTCTTATGGCAAAGTTTCCCGCAAGGTCAGGCAAAACACGAAACACGGGACTTCGGAATATTAACGCCTGTATGCAAACCGATTTACGGATAAGGTTAAAAAGCAGCCGGTGCGTAATGACGCGTTACCGATAATCTGGTATAGTGAGCAGAAAATTCTTCCTTTTACGCAATCATGACAGAAAACAGACGCACCACCAGAAAAAAACGCCCAACAACAGGCCGCCTGCTTATTATCCTGCTCCTGGTCACTGTCGCGGCTCTCTGCCTTTTTCTCTTTTTCTCTACACCAAAACAGCAGGAGCGATCAATTTCCGCGATAAAAGAGAGGGTGGAAAGAACGGTCGCCTCTGTTGAGACCTCTCTTAAAGAGATCGGGGATAATTTACCGGCAGATGAAAAAAAACCGGAAGAGAGGCAGGAGGCTCTCTCCGCAGACGAGCCGGCGGAAACGGCATCACAACCCGGGCAGCCCGTATCTGATAACCAGCAGCAAAACCCGGAGACAGTTGTCAACACATTCTTTGACCATCTTGACGATGCAGAGTATATCAAGGAATTCTCGCTGCACAGTTCAAGCAGGGAACATTTTTCAAGGCTTACCCAGAAATTGCTTGATAACCCGCCGGTGGTTGTCAGTGAAACAGATGATCTCTTCACCCTGCTGAAAAATACCGCCCATTTTTTCCGGGTTCTCGGCAGGCACTCTACCTTCTTAGTGAAAATAAGGAGCAGCTGGAGAAGACCCTCGCCATAACATATGATGGCAAGGCGCTATACGATTATGCCACCTTCTTTCTTGATACGGTAGGCGGGCGGCTCTATCTGTTTCGCCGGGACTCCTCCTCCAGAATGGTGGTCACCTACTATGCGATCTCTATTCTCGACAAGGCGAATGACCGGCATGACAGTCCCCACGGTACCGATATCCGGCCGGCAATCAACGCCCTTATTGACGAGATGGAAAATGGCGGCAACAGCCTTAAGTTCCGTAAGCAATATCTCGATAAACTCTATCTGCTTCAGAAAAAATACCAGCAGTAACAATATGATACGGCAATATCAGCAGTATAATGAACAGTTTTTGCCATTTCTTGCGGCGGCAGCAAGTCCTTTTCATGCAGTGCAGGAGATGACGCGGCACCTTGAAAAAAGGGGCTTCCGCAGACTTTTTGAGCAGCAGGGCTGGCAGACAGAGGCCGGCGGCGCATACTATGTGGTACGAGACGATGCCGCCATTATCGCCTTCACCATTGGTGATCAGGAGCAGCTGGCAGACGGGTTTCGTGTTGTCGGCGCCCATACCGACAGCCCCTGCCTGCAGATCAAACCGGCAATGGAGCAAAAAGGGACAGCGGGGAAGCTGAAACGGCTGGCGGTGGAGATCTACGGCGGCGCCCTGCTCTCCACCTGGTTTGACCGCGATCTCTCCATTGCCGGCAGGGTTTTTGTGCAGCAGCATAACAGCGCCCGCCCCAAAACCTGTCTGCTTAACTTTGGCCGCCCCATACTCTCAATCCCGAGCCTTGCCATCCATCTGAACCGGGAGGCAAACGATGGGGCAAAGATTGATAAACAGAATCAGATTGCGCCGCTCTTTACGCAGAACGAGAAAAAAGAGTTTGCCGCCCTGCTTGCAGAGCAGCTGTACAGGGAGTATCCCGACTGCAACAAAGAAGCCGTAATCACAGATTTTGATCTGTTCTGCCATGATACGAACCCTCCGGCTCTTACCGGTGCAGAGAGAGAGTTTATCAGTGCCGGCAGACTCGATAATCTGTTAAGCTGCTTTGCCGGGCTGCAGGCGATAAGCGGCGATAAACGGCAGAAGAATACCCTGCTTTTCTGCGCAAACCATGAGGAAAACGGATCTCTTTCCACCTCGGGGGCCGATGGCAATTTCCTGCCGGCTGTCCTGCGGCGGCTGTTTGCCGATGAACAGACATTCTTCCGGGCAATGGCAAACTCGTTTTGTATCTCGCTGGACAGTGCCCATGCCAGCCATCCCAATCATCCGGAAAAAGGTGATGTCAGCCATGAGATTCTGCTTAACCATGGCCCGGTCATCAAATTTAACGCCAACCAGCGATATGCCACAAACGGACTGACGGCGGCAATCTTCAGCGCGATCTGCCGCGGCGCGGGATTACCCGTACAGAAATTTGTTATGCGCAACGATATGCCCTGCGGGTCGACCATTGGCCCGATGACCGCTGCCCGTCTTGGCATCAACACCGTCGATGTCGGTGCCGCCACCCTTGCCATGCACTCTATCCGGGAGTTCACCGGTGCTGTTGACCCCTGGCTTTGCTACCGGGCGCTTTATGAGTTTTATACGGGGAACTACCACCAGCAGCAGACTCTGCTCTAAAGACAACAGCACAAAAAGAGAACTCATCGAACCATCTCCTTTTGTGCTGTTTTTTCCTTGATCGTAAAAAGACAGCATCCATCAAAAACGGAGTAACCTGCCTGCACCCCGTCCTGATAAACCGGCATGGGGCTCCAGCCAGTCTGCAGGCTGGCAGGCCAGTCAACCATCCGCCAGCCTGCAGCAATCAGGCTATCGCCATACCCATTCGGTTTTCAGATCAATCTTTTTCTCCTCCTCAAAAAAGGCGACCTCGTTGCCGTCAAATTCGCCAAAGGGAACATACCAGAGAACAACCGAGACGGTGAGTTCGTCTTCAAGCAGCTCTCTTCTGGTGGTATCACCCTTTTTGGCATCTTCATAGGGGTAGACAATCTCAAATGTTTCATGGATCTTGGTAAGAGGCGGGATACTTGTCTCTCTTAAGATACCGCTCTTCTCATAGGGGCCTCGACCCATCTCCTTGCCCCGTCCCAAACGTCCGGGATACGGCATATACACCCTTTGATCCTTGAATATCTCTTTGCCTTCACTTGTTTTCGCGGTCACTTCCAGGACCAGCCGGTTTGGAGTCGGTCAGCCGTCCGGGATCGCGTGCCCTGCCTTGTTATACATACTGACATCGATAACACCAAGTGGTAACACCCCCTCTTTCTTATTCTTTCTCCAGAACAGAGAACGGGCCTCCACAGAGATATCAAGAGCCTTCTCGATCATCGTCTCATCACGATAGGCCTGCATATTATGACCAAGCCCGGACTCTTTCATATGGCACTCCTGGCAGGTTTTACTCCCGCCATGGGCAACATAGGAGAAGAGATAACTACTGTAGAGGGTCGCACATTGAGAGGGATGATCCAGTTCAAAATTGGGCCCCTGGCCATGACATTGGCCACACAGGATCGCTTCTCCCAGGGCCGGAGCAACAGCCATTTTCGGAAAATCCTCAGCATCATGTTCCCCTTCCGTGGTGCCATATACCGTATCACGCTGGGGATAGCCGTCGACATACTTATGGATAAGCGCCATGCTGTTATGGCAGACCATACAGCCGATATTCAGGCTGGCAATGGTCTCTTCAAGTTCTTCCGCCTTATCCTCGTCACCCTCCCTGGAGGCTTTCATCCAGGCCCTTATTGTGGCAACGATCTCTCTGGCGACATCATCCGTCGCCTCTCTTAACTGCGGCAGATGGCATTTCATACAGATCATAAGATGCTCAACAGTTATATCGCTGTCATCCTTTACCCCGGAATAAGGAAATTTTTTCAATCCTTTTTCAATTGCGGTGATAATGGTGGGGGCAGTACGCGGTGTGCCAAGGATTGAACGGGCATGTAATGACTCCTCCCATTCCTCATGCGCCTCTTCATGGCACTCCATACATTTACTGGAATCATAGCGAGCTGCAAGCTCGGCAATGGTTGTTGCCTTGGGGAGAGGCTCCTGTTTGGGGCCCCCCTGAGCATTGACGTTACAAGCCATCATCGTGCAATAAGCCGTAACGCAAGCCAAGGCAGGTACAAAGATTTTCTTCATGTTTCCTCCTGCATGTTAAGGTGATTGAACAATGCGCCCTCTCCGTGAACAGATCGCGGGGGGATAACGCCCCGGGTCTGTTGTTACCTGAAACTCCGCTTTCACAGACAGAAGATCATGCCCTGAAGTTCGGGTTCTGTTTTTTTGTTATAGCCAAAAATCAGCGACCCCAGCCAGACGAAACAATCACTCTGTTCTGCTTCAGCCGAAAGCAAAAAAAACCATGAGAGATTCGGGTTAACAGGTTTTTCTTCCCCTCCTGTTTCTATCATTGTTCCACACTTTTTTCAATAGACAACATAGTGAATGTATTCGCCAGAATTGAAAAAAAAGATAATAGAAAACATTCTGTATGACCGCCCATAGGATTTAAACCTGTTCGCGACCATAAAAGATTGGAAAATATAAATAATTGAGGCGAAACTTTCTTTATTGGGAAGGATAAATAAAAAGGAGTTACTACAAGAGATGAGATGGTTATGTAATTAAAGGCTGGTTTGTCATAAAAAGTGCAAAAGATAGAGGTTTGCAAAGGGGCAAGCTGCCGGCATGGTCAGTTGCCAGACAGAACCGGAGTTCCCTGAGGGTGGGCGATTTTTCCACGAGTCTCCGTTACAAGGCGCCCCGGCAAACCATGACCGGGCGCCTTGCGGAGAAGAGGTATGAAAAAACCAATTCCTTATTTCCTGCTGACTACTCCCCCTGTTTAACAGAGAACTCCTGCAGCCCGCTTTCACCGTTTATCTCCTCAGCCTTATTAAAACTCTTTACCTGCCATTGATAACTGCGAGAGGTATCCGAAAACCGCTGTTTGATAACGACAGGAGGTAAGATATAGGAGTTTCCTCTGCTATATGCTGAAAAAATCGGCACCTTCTCTCCTTTTACAAAAAACTCGATAAGAGAGGAGATACTTCCGGTAACCGGCGACCAGGAGAACAGAGCGCTGGCGGCATCAATTCTCTCACGATCGGCGGGAGAAACAGCCTCTATAGCGGTGACAACCGCTGCCCGGCCTCCTTCCACATAATAAAACGCCTCTGGAAACTTGAAATTATCCCCTGAAGAAAATTTCGGCTCGGTAATAACAAAACGCAGGCGATGCGCCCCTTCCGAATAGGTGGGCAGCGGTGGAATTTCTGGTGTTTTCAGGGTCAGCACCTTGCCATAAAAGAGATTCTTCTGTATATGCTGGAGCCTGCGGTTATCCACCTGCCAGTATCCTTTCAGCATTCCTGACCCGTTATAGTCGATATCAATTGCCCCGGTAAGCCCGCGTTCATTACGCTGTACCATAATCTGGGGCCGGTTATTCTGCGGAAAATAGACCCGTAATCCGGTAATGCGCAACTGACCCGCGGCAGAGGTGCGAAAGGTGACTTCCGATTCACCACGCCCCTCTTCAAAATTACGGGAAGTAAAATTCCGTCGATAGGAAAACTGGGGGTTGCCCGAAGCGCGTACCGCCTGTAACACCGCAGGGGGAACAGTCACTGTTTCCGCTACCTGCGGCCGGGGCTGATTAAGATTAATACTCAGCGGTCGGCCCCCAAAACCGATCACCCTGCCATTTTGCACAAACTCTCCCCGCTGCGAACGTACAATATCATTAAAAGGTTCTGTCGGCTTAACCACTTCAAATAACAGACGCTGCATCTGCGGCCTCTGTGAGAGGTAAATTGTTTCAGGTTGTGTCTTTATTGCAACTACTCCCGGTTTAACGATAAGGGTAAACTCATGGGTAATGGCTTCACTCCCTTTTCGTGCCTCTATTGTAAAAGGATAATTTCCGGCTTTAGTTGGTACGCCGGATATCATCCCCTTTCTGTCCATGGAAAGCCCGGGAGGAAGACGGTTGCCAACAATCCGCCAGCTGCGGATATCCTTTCCAAAATTTTCATGCAGGGAGTGTTCATACTCTTCACCAACCACACCTTCCGGCAGTTTATCTGATATTGCGGTATCTTTATCTGATGATTTGGCAACTATTTTCACCTGAATAGCTGGTAAAACTGGTGAATTAAAAACCTGTTGTAGCCCATAGCCATCACTGTGTACCAAATGGACAGTATAAACCCCCTCTTTTGCATAGCTATGTTTTCTGCGGAAAGTTTGTATCTGCCCTTCGTAGCCATCTATTTGCATATGGAACTTTTTTCCGTCACCAAAATCCAAGTATATTCGGAAAATTCCATATGGGGATGTACTACTAAAATGAAAGGTAGAAGTAAAGGTTATCGGCTCACCCGGTGCCGCTATCATCTTGTCTGCAGTCAGACTATTAGCCAGGGAAACAGCAGGCAGCAACAGAAGCAACAGTGTACCGATAATCCATCCTGTCATAAGATATGGGCGCTGTAAAATTCTGTTTTTCATCGAATCCTCCTACAGGGAAAGGGAAAGTGAAGAGGTAAGCACCACGGAAAAAACCGTATTCTCCCTGGTGGTATCAATGATACCATCCTCCTGATAGTTATGGGTACATTCAAGGGCTATGGTGCTGTTTTCCAGTTTCCATAGCCGCTCAACAGTATAATTCAGCCGCGTATAAAGGGAAAGAGTATCCGTTTCGGCACTGTCATCATCGGCGGTGGTAATATCATATGTCGCTCCCGCTTCAATGCTCAAGGTATTATCGAAAAGGGAGGTGCTGGCATCAAGGGTCAGTGTATTGGTATCAAAGCGAACATCCGTGGAGAGATCCCATGAGCTGTTGAAATTCCAGGACGCAAACAGAGAGAGAAATTCAGTGGTATAAGCGGGTGTCAAACCGATGGAAAACAACCTGGTATCATAATCGGCTTCGGTACGGTCATCCTGTTCGGAATAACTCGACATCAGGGAAAGACTCCAGTTCTCATCAAGATAGCTGATATCGCCGCTAATGGTTGAGGTCTGCATTGAGGTCTCCTGTTCCGCCATAGGTTCATCTTCCGACTGCTGACTGGTATATTCCACCTGCAGACCAAAGGGAAGATGTTCCCAGCCTGAATAGTTCCAGCCCAGACCGGAGGTAAAGGAGTAAAGCGTTGCATAGAGAGGATCATCTTCAACATTATCGTGAGAGTAACTGGAAAAGAGTTGCAAGCCATGTTCCTCGCCATTACGGGAGGCGCTCAGCTCGAATCCGGCCCAGTCCTGCAGCGCCCTGCCGCCCACCACCTGATAACAGGGGCCAAAATATTTATAGCTCAGCTCATACTGGTAGACCCCGGCATTGCCGCCCGCCTTGAGGCGATAGGCCTTGTCCTCCTTCTCTTCTGTTCCATTGAGATCGTAGGTATCATAGCTGAAAGAGGAGATATCATACTCCCCCTCGACAACAAGCTTCTCACCAAGCAGCTCACCGGTGAGAACCAGCCCGCTGACATCACCTCTGCGATTCTCCCTGTCGCTCCATTCGCCCAGCGAGTCTTCCTGCTGTCCGCCATTGATATAGAGAACCCTGGCACGCAGCCGCTCGTCAAGAAATTTCCCCTGCAGCAAGGCGCCCATTATATGGTCATTGGCATCAAAGCCAAGCCCCATTTCATCACCATCTTCTCCTCCGGAGAGTTTCTCGGCACCGAGCACACCAAAACCCTGCACCATAAAATCGCCGACGGTAAGTTCTGCCTTAAGCCCACGTCTGCTCAGGGAACCGATGGTGTTTTCCGAACCGTCGACAGTGGTATCTCCCAGCTCTGCCGACAGAAAATTACGTTCGCCACCATAACGGGAGGAGAGGAGAAAATTTACCAGGTTGACTCCTTTTTTCTGGGGCTGTGCCAGTTTCTTGTTCTGTTCAAAATAGCGCAGATTGGCCTGCAGTGAACTCTGCAGTCGCCCCTCCTTAAACCCGGATTCACTGCTTATGGTTGTATCTACCGAGATATCTGGAGATTGGGAAAATCCCTGCTCCTCCTGCACATTGCTTTCAACGGAAGAGCCAGTAGTTTCAGCCATCTCCTCTCCCTCGCGGCTCTGATCAAGCAGCCCTTTCATCGTTACCGACAACCGGTTATCACTGTGGATCTCCTCAAACATCGCACTCTGTCGAGTGACAAAGGAGAACTCTTTCTCCACTTCCTGGCCGCTCTGTCCATAGGCGGTAATATAAAGGCGATGATTTCCTGTCGGCAGCGGCTGCAGGATGGCACAGGAATAGATACCCTCTTTCTGGGTAACCAGCGCGGAGATATCATGATCATCCAGAATAACCAGCAGGCTCTCTCTATCAAGAAGCTCGGAACTTCTGAAGGTGATTGTCGGCTTGCGGACAACCGTTGTCACTCCGGGAAGAGGTGAGAGCAGGGTGAGATCTATATCCCCTGTCTCTTCAGCAAGAATCGGTATAACGCCCACCATCCCTGTACAGCACAGTGCCAGTAACCAGATCAAGCCCCATAAAAGACCCTTTCTTTCCATGAAACCCTCCTTGCTTCAGTTTTCGATAGCGACCATGCGACTCTCTGAAAGCTCACCCACAGCACCTTTTTCGCTCTTGTAAAAAACCGCATACGAAACATCTCCAGACCGGGGCGGGTCGGCATCAATAATCCTGTCTTCCTGAAGATTATCGGCAATGGTGTACCAACGGTCCTGTCCGTCTGCCTTGCGTACAACGGCGGCCAGCAGAAACCGCGGCGGCTTTTTAAAGGTGATTTCCACCCGGGGAAAAGGCTCTTTTTTAAAGGTGCAGCGGGGCCTTGCCGCCTGGGGAATCTTCTTTGGCGCAACCCGCACCATCCGGGTCTGGCTCATCTTGCTACGGCGGCCGTCCTCGCCAACGGCGATCAGTCCATACCAGTAGTCTTCGCCGGGCAGCACCATGGTATCGGTGAAGGAGGTCTTGCTGCCTTTTATCGGCTCACCGATAATGAGACCAACATCCTTTGGGTCATTGCCGCGTACCACAAGAAAACTTTTGGTCAGCTTTGCGCCATTGCCCGCTCCCGGTTTGAAGGTGAGCTCCACTTCCCCCTTATCACTGCGCACCTCCTGCAGATAGGGTACCGGAATCACCGGCTTACCCAGCAGTTTCACGGTAATTTCCTTTGACGGCTTGCTCTTTTTCCCGTCAAGACCAACAGTGATAACCCGATAATCATAGGCACCGATGGTATTGATCGGAAAAGGGTCCCGGTACTGTGCCGCCCTGTACAACGCGGACGAGATACGCTCCCATTGCCGGGTACCGGAAGGGCGGCGTTCCACAATGCTGTGACCGACAGCTTCACCGCCCGCATCCCATTCCAGGGAGACGCCAAGGGTATCGACTTTGGCCTGAAGTTTTTCGGGCCGGGGCGGCGGCCCCGTGGTCAGCGGCGTAACTGCGGCGGTACTGCCCTCTTCTCCCACCTTGCCCCGTGGATTCATCGACCGGATACGGTATCTATAGTTGATACCGCCCACCGCCGTGGTATCGGTGTAAGAAAGCTCTTTTCGCGACAGCCCGTCGGGGGTAAGCAGATCCCAGGGTTTCTTGAGGCCGATAATCTGCCGCTCCAGCACATATCCGGCGGTAAACGGAGAATCCGGTTGCCGCCACTCAAGTTTTACCGCATTACGTTTTTCTTCTGCTATAAAGCCTTTCGGCGGCAGCAGGGCGGTAACATCGGCAAAGAAGACCCTGGTCTTTACCGATGGGGAACGGCGGCCAAAGAGGTCAATGGAACGAATCCGGTATTCTGACTCCCTCTCCAGCGGGGCGGTCCTGTCAATATACTGGGGCGGAGCAGGTCTTTTTTCCCCTTCGGCGGTTTCAGACTCGATACGGATATTTTCCGCACTACCAATACGCTCCCAGTTGCCGCGGATATTTTTTCTTTCTATGGAAAAAGATGCGACGGGAACCACCATCTTCTGCGCTGCCCCGGAAGGCGGCTGCCACCATAGGGCAATATCTCTTTTTCTCGAAGTGCCCCGGAAATCAGTGGGAACCGCCGGCGGATGATCCATCCGCCAGCCGTCCACCGGCGGACTGACCCACCGTTTTTTTACCACCTTTCCCGATCTGTCGGTAAGTTCAAGGGCGTAACGATGCTCCCCTTTTTCCGCCTCCAGCACACAGCCCAGCCCCATCGCCCGGGCCATCGCAAAATCAAGCCCGGTACCAAACAGAATCAGGCCCAGAACAGTCTCTTTCTCTTCCTTGTTAGAAATCGGATATCCGGTGAACAGGGCCTCTGCCTCTTCGGCCTTTTTCGGCCGCAGGCGGCGCAGGGCCGGCAGGCGGCTTGCGGCCTGCCACCTCTTGACAATGGTTTTATCGCTCAATCTGCGCAGCTGCCAGCCCCGGTCGGGAAAGATATCCCCGGTCGGCGCCCAGAAGAAAAAGACCCGGCCCGACCCATCGCCATCGCAAACCATGCCCGGCTCAGGCTCCTGCGCCCGGCAGACAGAGAGGGTAAGGCCCGCCACCAGAGCCAGAACACCAAGTATCACAAGATATATTTTTCTGGAGGTATGATTCATGATATGCTCCATATAAAAGTTTTTTACGCCATGCTGCCATGCTGTCATGCTATTGCCGCGTTTTTTCCATCCCGCCCGGGCCTTTGACTAAAGAGGACCGCAACCACGAATCTTTATCAAGGGAGAGAATGAGAATTCAGGCGCAATTTCAAGACTTACCCCTCCTTTGGCCTTGAGAAACAGCACACAACCCGTATTGACCCAGACTCTCGTTCGGAGTAACACCGGGGAGCAGCATCCAAAATCGAATTGAGCTCCCGCAGAAATATTCAGATTATGTACCGGATTCTCAAATGTTACACCAGTTTCCATGCCCAAAGAGCCGTAAAAAGTAAACCCGGGCACAGTGATTAGCAACGCACCTGTCGCATCAGCGTAAAGACTAAGTTGGCAATCCATAACTTTACCCGATTTCAGATCAAATCCTGCATACATATCGGTTTTAAAGCCATCTTCGCTGAACTGCATCTTGGCTCCGCCATCAAGCTTATTCACTACCGGCAAGTTCTTCAAACTTGCCGTGGCATAGCCAACATCATTATAGTCATAAGATCCTTCTCCAGATATTGTCGGGAGGGTACCGATATAGGCATGCCAGTTATCGGAAAGCTCTATGCCGGCTCCGCCGTTAATATAGATAAGATCGTTAAAGAATGTCTTCTCCACAGCCAGTGTTGACTGGAAGATCGATGATGAAAATATCGTTTTCGCCTTTACACCCATATTTATACCAACAAGGGTCACATTATCGAGTTCAACCTCGACCCTCTCTTGCCCAACCTTGACGCGAAGCTCTCCATCGCCGGCAAAGACATCTTTTGCAGCGGTATAGATTTTCGCCTTCAAGGCGATGCTGAGCCCGAAATTGCCTGGATCAGAGCAGTCACTATGCCCAAGAATCGTGTCACCATCCAGATTATAGCCTATACCGCCACCAAGGGGCTGGGCAAAGACTCCGGCGAAGACAGGGATCCCCGGGAGTGCCTGAGTGAGAACCGCCATCTTCCAGTAGTCCTTCCCGTTTTTTTTCCCGTACCGGAAGCTCATTTCAAATTTCTCCGAAGAGCCGAGCAGGGAGGTATTGACATGGCCGCTAAAGGTGTCGGAATCGCAGAATTGCACAGCAGCGCCGCCGTCGGTACCGGCAAGAAGAATGGGAACGGCACCCTGGGGACCGAAAAAATCATCTGTTGGATACATCCAGGCATTATACAGCCCTCCCTGCCAAAAAGCAGGAGAAGCGGCATGATAGGAGGCCAGCAGCGGCCCATAGTGGGGCAACCGCCGACGATAGGCCATCTTCATCGCCGGGGTTCCCTCATACTTCAGCCCGGTTATATCGCTTTCGGTAGCATCAGGCCTTCCGCCACCAGCCACGGCAACGGAGATCTCACCTTCCAGCGGCCCCATCTCGGGCATTGCCGATTCCATCGTAGCGCCGCTGTTTCCGGCAACGGCATAGCTAATGGTCGTGCCAATACTATTCAGCGCGCTGCCCAGTGAGAGCTGGACATGGTGGGTAAAGTCAAGAAGCCGCTTCCCAAGTTTTACCGTACTGGCGTCAGGAGTGATTCCGGCATTACCGAAAGTGAGCCCGGAAGGGATATCATGCCCTGTCAGCCCGCTCTTGCTGCTGGAATGTGTACTATCGGCAAAACTGGCGATATTATCCATGGTAAAAAAGAGCCGCTCGGTGGTCAGCGTCCAGGTATCGTCGTTGCCCTTCTCCTTGAAGGTAAAGGTGGGTACCCCGCTCAGCCCCCATAGCAGGTAACGCGATTCAAATTTCACATCATCAAGCTCCATCGTTACCAGACCGTAATCTTCACTGATGGGCGCCTGCGGTTTCAGGGTAAGCTGCGGCTCAACGGTATCACCGGTATATTGCAGGACAATATTTTCACCTTTCAGGGTTGTCTCCGGCCAGGTCATATGCACCGTGATACTGTCGTAGGTGGTGGTGATATCTCCCTTATCGGCAACAACTCCAATCCCCTTCCACTCGATAGTGCCGTCCTCGGTGCCAAAGGGAAATGTCTGGCCCTCGTCGGTGCGGGAGCTGCCGAAGACGCCCTGGGCATCAATGCCCCAGTTTTTGCCTTCAAGATAGAAATTATTGTTTAAATTAAAGCTGTAGGGATAGACCTTAAGCTGCGTCCCCAGATCAACCCCCACCCACAGGGTATTGGCGGGTCCGCTGATATTTTTCGCACCTGGGTTCCGCCCCTCTTTCTGGCTTAAATCAATATAAACACCGTCTTCTGCGGTGATATTCACCAGAGACCAGCCCAGCCGGAGCCGGTTTTCAATGGCCTGCGCCGGTGAATACCAGTCTCCCTGCGGGCTGAGCGGAGCGGTTACCCCGGACCATTTCTGGGGAGCCACACTCTGGGAAGTTCCCTGATAATAGGTGGTATCGGCAAGCTCTATATCAAAACTCGCGTTCAGATGAACGCCCGCCTCGCCGGAAAGTTTCAGCAGTTCCATATGAACCGCCGGCAGGGCATCAATGGATTTTTCCGCGGCCACATCAAGCTGCCCAACAAGAACCCGCGCCTCGTCATCCAGCTGCCAGCCGGAAAAGGAGACCGGAACAAAATGCTCTTTGGTGCTATATGCCGAATCCGGCAGGTTAAACACCAGCACGCCCCGGCCACTTGCGGCACCGCCGGACTCGGTCATATCAACGAGATTGGCGATGATAAACTCCCCGCCCTCTTCCACCGGAAAGCGCAGATAACACGGTTTTTCCTGCTGGTTTTTGATCACCTTATATTGTCGCGGCCTGGAACTGACAGAATGCCCCGGCATAACGACAGAGCCCCGGACGTCCCCTGATGAGGCAGACTGCCTCAACCTGGACTTGTGGCTGGCTTTCCTGGACGCGGTATTTATCTGCCCGGCAACAAACGCCGTAGCGTTGCTATATGGGGAAACCTGCAGAGAAGATTCCGAAACCGGAACCACCGGCTGGCTGCCCCCCAGGGCTGTTCCCTGAGGATTCATAACCGCCGCCATGGCCGCACCGTTTACCAAGGACATGGTATCATCGGCAACCACCCTGGCCGAGACCTCGACCCTGTGGAGAAGGGATTCCTGGTTCTGACCCAGTTCATCCACCGGCAGCCGGGGCGAATCAAGGTGAAAGGTGGAGATAATGGGTTCGGTATCGCCCGTGCCAAAATCGGAGCGCAAGGTTGACGGACCAACCGGAATGCGTTCCTGATGCAGAACCACGCCATCAACCTTCCAGGTCACTTCGGCATAGCCCTGCCCCAGAAAATCAAGTTCCGCCGCCGCCCACAGGCCATAATCGCATTCGGAGACTTCGGCAACCGCCCCCTGACCTGCCACCTGCGGAGTAATAGCTTCGGATATCCCGCCTTGTGCCGGCCAGGAAGTGCTGATATTTCCATGTCTTCTTGAAGTGCCGATTTTTTTTGCCGTCAGGAAAGCAGTACCGCCGCTCTCTCCACCTTCATCCCCTCCGCTCCCCTGCTGCGGGGCAGCGGCAGCGGCAGCAGTCTCGGTGGAAAACGAGGTGATACGGATATCCTTTAACTGCAGCGGCCCGGTGGCTACCGGGTCCTGTTTGACATAGATATCAATGGGGTTACAGTACACCTGATAGGCCCGACTCCGGGCCTCTTCACCAACACGGGAAAAACCGCCAGCCAGACTGCCGCCTGCTGCCTGACCGATATTTCCAGGCATCCCGGAAGAGCCCACCGCGGCCAGAAGAATGCCGTGCCTTGCAAAAAAATCAGCTCCACTGCTACTGGCAACATTCTCGTTATTCAGATTGGCCACGGCCCCGGCCTGCCCGGCATTTGCTTCCGGCAGGACATAGACCCGGATATAGTAGACTCCCGGGGCGGTATACTTGTGTTCGACATCAAGCTGCAACACATCATTATAATCGAAGACGATTCCGCCAGGGTCACTACCGCCAAAACCGAAAACATCAGTCTCTTTAGACTCTTTCAGTACCACCGAAAGCGGTTCAACACTGCCATCCCCCCAGTCAACAAAGAGATTGTCAAAAGAGTACCCTGTTGCCGTATAACGACCTGGATAAAATCCGCCATGAAAAGACATGATTTGATACCCGCCGCCTGCCGGCCCGGAGTTCGGGAGAGCGCCTGGTCCTTCCAGACCCGGCGGGTTTGGGTTTATCACCTCCTGGCCCGGATTGGTTAGCTGCTCTTTAAGCTCTGCCTCACGGTCTCTTGCAACTTCCAGATATCCTTTGGTCCCAGAGACATTACTCTCGCCATTATTATGGGCAATAAGCCGCCAGGGGCAGTTGGCAAGGGTGAACTCTCCATAGAGACGCATGGTCTGTCCCGGATAGAGAAGCAGATCATGAATCTCCTTTTCCGTGGCCTCGGCCTTCGGTGTCTCACCCCTGGCTATGGCCTGCAGCTTCCGGCCATTATTACTTATCTCACAGAGCATGCCGGTGGGGCTGATGCCGCCCAGCAAAAAGGGCCTTTTTACTGAAGAGGCCACCAGAGTCCCATCGGTAAAGCCCCGCACCTGCCAGTAGAGGGTGACCACCTGATGGGAGATCTTTTCATCCTGCCCGGTGCCATCACCCTCTGTTTGAATAGAGGCGAGCGACCCGGTTCCATTGGCCTGCACCTGCATTCCTGCCACCACACCTGCCGTCTGTGCCAGACCGGAGGATTGCGCAACAGCACTGACCGCTCCTCCGCCGTTTCCAGACTGCTGAACGCCTTCCTGCCCCGAAAAAAGCTCGGGTTCCTTCCGCAGGGCCTGCAAAAGTGTTGCGATAAGTTCGGTAAGGTCTCCCCGGTAATCCCGGTATTCATGGTAATAGTTCCACGGGTCTGCTTCGGCCCGTTCAGTCAGGGTAAAACCACTGATGGGAGTATAGGTATTGACAGGATATTTTACTATCGAAAAAGTGTGATTAGCAGAATCCTCCGCCGTTTCCGGAGGAAGAACCGCTCCCTGCCAGATTTCGGCCAGCACCCGGCCATCTTTGGTGGTAATCTGCAGCTGGAATTGTTCCGGCTGTTCCGCAGTGGTCGCTTTCCAGGCAAAATAGTCATGGTCAGAAAGCAGGGGAAGGACGTTTGTCTCTCCAGGTGCTATTACTCCTTCTGGAGCGGGATTGGGGTCCTGGGAGGATAACGGCCAGAGCAGACGAATTTTCGGCCCGGGCGGGATAACGACTGTCTCCATCTCCGGTTCAGGCGTTTCCTCTGACGGCGGCGCCACAACCTGGGCGGAGAGCCACACCTCTTCCTTACCAATCTGACCGCCCTGCTCGGCCCATTCCTCGCCTCCGGGCGGAGTTTCCCCTGCCGCCATGGCCGCCGCTGCCGCTTGCAGGGCTTCCAGCTCTTCCTCGGTCATTGCATCCTCCGGCGAAATGGTCAACACTACCGAGCGGGCGCCGATGGGAGAGATTTCATCAATATGCAGCGGAATACGCAGAGTAGTGGCATCAACGGTTACTCTTGGGCCCGCTGTAATATTTGGGCCAAAGCTAATCTTTTCCAGCCGGTCAATGCCCTCGCCCTTCAGGGTTACAGTATAATCTTCTCCCTGCACCCAGATTGCAGGCTCCAGCAGGAAGTCAAGGGAGAACAGCTGCGGTTTAACGGTCTGCTCCGCTTCGACTTCTTCCGGGAGGGCAGCTGCTGCCGGCACAGCGGCGGACACCAGCAGTGCCGCCTGACTCTGCTCTCTTTTCCCTTTATATCTCAACGCAATGGGATATCTTTTCGGGGCACAGCGGGCACTGGCTTTGAGTCGAACCTGAACCTCGACTGCCGCCTTTTTCCTGGTTGGGAAAAAACGGGGAGAGCCAACCTGCTGGATACAGGGCCCGAAATCAAAACGATGGTGGGGCGTGACATTTCTGGTGAGAAGACGCACCATCTCGGTCTGCCCCTGATGCAGCGTGTCGGGCTGGGCAGCAAGCACCTCAGGAGCTGCCACCGGTGTTTCAGGCGTCTGCTCCGGTTCTGCTGCGGCCAACACCTCCAGACTTACCCGGCTCTTCTCTTTTTTCTGGCCGTATTTTACCGAAATTGGGTATTTTTTCAGAGTACACTCTTTATCTGTTTTCAATGTCACCTGTACCTTATCTGGCCGCGCCACTGCCGCAGACGTCGATTTTGTGAAAACAGGAGGCCCTTCCTGGTGGATACAGGGACCAAAATCAAAACGGTGACGCGGAGTGATATTTCGGGTCTGTAAGTGAACTGTCTCCGTCTGCCCCTGGTGCAGCGTGTCGGGCTGGGCAGCAAGCACCTCTGGAACCGCTTCCGGTGTTTCAGGCGTCTGCTCCGGTTCTGCTGCGGCCAACACCTCCAGACTTACCCCGCTCTTCTCTTTTTTTTGGCCATATTTTACCCAAATTGGGTATTTTTTCGGAGTACAACTTTTATCCGTTTTCAACGTCACCTTTACCTGTTCTGGCAGCTCCATTATATAAGTTGCATTAGGGTCCGGTCCTCTAAAAACAGGAGGCCCCACCTGATGGATACAGGGACCAAAATCAAAACGGTGACGCGGGGTGACGTTTCTGGTCCCTAAGAGGACCTCCGTTGTTGTCCCCTGATAGAGAACGGATGGCCGCGCCTTAAGCAGAGACGCCCCTGTTATATCGGGCGGCTCAGAAATCCCGCCGGGTGTCTCAGGCTGGCTGGGGCCAGAAGATTCGGCAGGTCGTATATAAAGCGGGGCGCTCGCCCTGTATTTTCTTTTGTTTTTGATGATCTCTCCCGTGCGCATTCCCGGGCGACAGTCGGCATCAACCTCTACCAACGCCGACAAATTTTCCATTTGAACGGGCGGGCTGACGGTAAGACCAGGCCCAAAGTCAAAAGTGGTGTTTTCCAGATGCCTGCCGGTGATCTTGACAAATTTCACCTCGCCCTGCCGCAGCACAGCGGGTTTAAAGGAGGTGATATCAGGGATAAGCGTGAGTGCCGGGGTGAGCGCCGGGGTGAGTGCCGGGGTGGACGATTTTTCCCTGATTTTCAGACGGTGAGGCTGTTTCTTTTTAACCCTGTCAATAATCTTTGGGACAATTTCTGAAGAACCGCCACGTACAGTAAAACGTATCTCCCCTTTATTGTTGTTATAGTCGCTCTCTGCAATCCGTTTCTCCGGGTTAATGTTTATCCGGATAACCTGACGGCCGGCCGGTCTGCCGACAATGATGGGACAGGAGATGGTGACTGCCTTATGAGAACGAATAACGCGGATAGTTTTCTCCTGCCGCTTTCCCTGATAGACAAATAACACCTTGACACCCTCTGCACCCCTGCTGCCCAGATTGTAGATGGTGGTGTTTACGTTGACCCGTTCTCCTATGGTCGGGTTATCCCTGTCAAGCTCCACCCCACGGATAATAAAATCAGCCTGTTGCGAAGGGATCATTACGGGCTTTTTCGAGATTGAGGGCATTTTCTGGCCTGAGGGCTTTTTCTGGAGCGGAAACCGCTTTTTTATCGGTTTAGGCTGTTCCACCTCCACAGCAGTTACAGGCGAACCGCCCTGAGAGATGAAGAAAAAGATAACGGCGATTAAAGCGATAACGTTTTTTTTCGCCGTTGATGCTGCATCTGATCTGGCTGAACTGCTGATAGGATACATGGTCACTCTCCCGCTGCTGAATTATGGAATGATGGAACAACGCAAGGGCGTGTACGAGACAAGGTTTACCTTGAAATATTGTGCTGCAACCAATAGTCCTGATAATTCACAGGCATAATACGTGGCATCGTTTGGTTATGATTCGGAAACCTGTCCACTAAATTCAAATATCGCCAAAAGTGAGGCCCTCGTCAATACGGGGAACTACATAAAACCGGCTGGGGAAACTACTTAAAAAGGGGTGTGGCAACTACGTACTGCAGGTGATCGTGACACGTTATGGCTGAAGGCTGTCCATTCAGATTACGCCGTCACAACAAGACAGGATTCCTGATCATAATGGGGAGTGGGTGGTTACTATGTTGGCCGAGCAAATTTATAGATTAAGAATCGAATTTACAAACTATGCAATATTGATTACTGTCCAGACTGTGATTGCCAGAAAACTATATAATATTCTGTTACAACTGCCCTTTTTTTATACAGTATCGCAAGGTGACCACGGATAAACCAGCATGGCTGGACCATATAGCCTTCAGCCATAACAAAGCATGAAATACGGAACTCCGGGATATTAGTATCTATCTGCAAACCGTATTTCGGATAAACCAGCATGGCTGGACCATATAGCCTTCAGCCATAACAAAGCATGAAGTACGGAACTCCGGGATATTAGTATCTATCTGCAAACCGTATTTCGGATAAACCAGCACGATCACGACGTTCCCCATAAACTATTATGGCGGGAAGTTGCCCCTGCCGGAATCCGGGGCACCTGAAAGCATCTATATTGCAAGAATCCCATTCATTACCAGGAAAATGTTATGACAACAGACGAGAAAAAGATCATCTATTCAATGATCAAGGTAAGCAAATATTATGACAATAAGCCTGTGCTTAAGGATATCTCTCTTTCCTATTTCTACGGCGCCAAGATCGGCGTGCTCGGTCTTAATGGTGCCGGCAAATCGACCCTGCTGCGTATTCTTGCCGGCATTGATACCGAATTTAACGGCGAGACCCACCTCTCCCCCGGAATGCGGGTAGACTATCTGCCGCAGGAGCCTGAACTTGACCCGGAA
>PDWI01004240.1_pt1 | contig 19412 bp, 13 predicted proteins | sample 1430891 | NCBI WGS metagenome assembly PDWI01 (sample SAMN01162508, study PRJNA174530) | Oral metagenome, whole genome shotgun sequencing project. | biome: Marine environment; feature: Marine mammal; material: Swab sample of the gingival sulcus; isolation source: swab sample of gingival sulcus...
TCAAACAGGATTCCCTATTAATCTCTCGTAAGAGACCTAAATCAAGGGCAATATTAGAAAAAAAATATCGAATTATAAAATTTTATAATTCGATATTTTGACTTTTAGTTGTCATGTATTTCAACTTCTGTCTTCCAACTTTTATATGTTTTACTCCTAAAAGAAATCGTCTTCTTCAACGGTTGAGGAATTGTCCGTTTTTATATTCTTTTGTGCATCGCAGTCGAGATTATTTTTTATTCCGGCAGGTTTTTCGAAATCGCCCTTATAGATATTTAAACTCTTGTCGTTATACACTTTTTGCATATATAATGCCCAGATTGGAAGAGCCATATTTGCTCCCTGTCCGTATCTTATTCCTTCAAAATGAACAGCTCTGTCTTCGGCTCCCACCCACACTCCTGATACCAGTTCGGGGGTAATTCCCATAAACCAACCGTCTGAATGGTTTTGGGTTGTTCCTGTTTTTCCTCCAATAGGATTGGTTAAATGATATTTTATGCGTAAACGAATACCGGTTCCTTCTTTTACAACGCCTTCTAACAGATTACACATTAGGTAGGCTGTTTTGGCACTCATAACCTCCCTTTTTTTAGGAATGGATTGGGAAATAATTTCGCCTTTAACGTTTTCAATTTTTTTAATAAATCGGGGTTTAATATAAACTCCTTTATTGGCAAAAGTACCGTAGGCTCCTACCATTTCGGCAACCGATATTTCCGAAGTTCCCAAGAAAAGCGAAGGGACAGGGTCTATTTTGCTGGTTATTCCCATGTGTTTAGCCAAAGCAATTACCGATTTCGGAGTGGTCTGTTTTAATACCCAGCCCGAAATATTATTTACCGAATGTGCCAATCCCCATTTTAAGGTAACCATTTCGCCGGTTCGTTTTTTATAAGAATTTCGTGCCGACCAAGGTGTACCGTCAGGGAGAATAAAAGTTTGCGGATTGTTGGGTACTTTATCGCATGGCGATAAGCCTTCCTGCATTGCCAAGGTGTATAAAAACGGTTTAATGGTAGAACCGACCTGACGTTTTCCCAAGGTAACCATATCGTACATAAAATGCTTGTAGTTTGCACCTCCAACATAGGCTTTTACTTCGCCTGTTTGTGGTACTAACGACATAAAACCGGCTCGTAGTAAACCTTTATAATAAAGCATAGAATCCATAGGCGACAGAATAGTATCTCGCTCGCCTTTCCAACTAAATATCTTCATTTTTACAGGAGTTCGAAATATTTTTCGAATAGAATCTATGGCAATTTTATTCTTCTTTAGTACACGATAACGTTCGGTTCTTCGCATGGAAAGTTCCAAATTATGTTCCACTTCTTTTGGAGTTAAATCGTCGGAAAAAGGCGGATTTTTATGGTCTTTCTTTTCTCTGTCAAAAGCTTCTTGCAGGTCTAATCCAAGATGTTCGTTTACTGCTTCTTCGGCATATTTCTGCATTCGCGAATCGATGGTGGTGTAAATTTTTAAACCGTCGCGATAAAGGTTGTAATTTTCGCCATTGGGATTTTTATTTTTGTTGCACCAGCCGTAAAAGGGGTTGGTTTCCCATTCAATGGAATCTTGTATAAATCGCTGCATATTCCATTTGGGATAATTTTTACGCTCCGGTTTTTTAGCGGTTAGCGACAAACGCAGATATTCTCTAAAGTAGGGAGCAATACCTTTTTTGTGGTCGGCTTTTTGAAAATTAATTCCCAGCGGAAGCATTTTAAGAGAATCGTATTGCTGCTTGCTTAGATAGTTGTATTTTACCATTTGCGAAAGTACCACATTTCTTCGGCGTTTAGTTAATTCGGGACGACGCAAAGGATTAAAATACGATGAATTTTTTGCCATTCCCACCAACATAGCCGATTGTTGCAAGTTAAGGGAATCGGGGGTGGTGTTGAAATAGATATGAGCTGCCGATTTTATTCCCACTGCAAGGTTCAAAAAATCGTAACGATTAAAATACATAGCCATAATTTCTTCTTTAGTATAGCTGCGTTCTAATTTTACGGCAATTATCCATTCTCTAAATTTACGCATAGCCATTTTTACGGCACCATTCATATCTTCGCGGGGGAACAGCATTTTTGCCAGCTGTTGCGATATGGTACTTCCTCCTCCTGCACTTTTATTTCCGGTAACAACTCCCTTTAAAACACGCCCTAAACCTCGTAAATCTATTCCCGAATGTTCTCTAAAACGAACATCTTCGGTGGCAATTAAAGCATCAACCAAATAGGGTGAAAGCTCGTCATATCCAATATGCGAACGGTTCTGATAGTAGAATTTGCCAATTAATTCGTTATCGGCGGTATAAATTTCTGTTGCGAAACTGCTTTTGGGATTTTCTAACTCTTTAAATGAGGGCATAAAGCCAAACCACCCTTTTGAGATTCCCCAAAAAAAGAGGATTACAAAAATAATTCCCACAACAAATATCGTCCAAAAGGCGATAAATTGCTTTTTATATTTTTTCAATTGTAACATGCTGTATATTTTTATCGGTGCAAAAATAACAATTATTTATTGATTTTATATCGGTTGTGTGGTGTTTGGAAACCCAAGCGTAAAATATTATTTGAGTTCTTTTTGGGGAAAATAAAAAAGAGTGCCTAAAATTTTCAGACACTCTCCTATGATTTTAATTCCTAATTATAGGTTAAGAAAATTAATCGTCTATTTTTACTACCTATTCTTTTTCGGGACACTCGGAAGTACATTCCGTATTATCTTCGTTTATTACTTCTACTTTTACACTATATTGTTTTCCATTTGTGTTTGCACCGGCAATTATAAAATCTTTCGATTTTTCGGATACTCCTTCCGGAATTTTAAATTCCGTTTCGGTGTGTTTTAGAACCTCATCAACATATACATTAATTGTATAACTTCCTGTTCCACTGGTTATGGTTACTATTATTTTAGAAGGTTCGTTGTTACATTTTGCGGACTCAGCTTTTATCTTAAATTTAGGTGTTTTAGATACCGTTATTTTAAATGTTTCCGGATTTCCATCACAATCAAATTTTCGAGGAGTTACCTTAATAGTGGCAACACCGGCTTCTAACGTTGTAAACGATGCTATATTACCCGTACCACTTGCAGCTAAACCTATTTCCGGTTTGTTATTTGTCCACTTGTAAACAACGCTATTGGTTTCACTACTAACACCGGCAAACTTAAAATCAATAGCTTTGGTTTCTGTTCCTTGGCATAAAGTTTGGTTTTTATTTTCTTGTTTACACTTTTTTAAAGCTTCATCAATATCTTTAAGTTCCATAGATGTGGGTTTAGGAATATAATCGCCGGGGCATTCTCCACTCTGAAAACCCAAGTAATCTATGGTTGTTTGGTTAAGAATATATTTATGAGAAGTAGCTCCCTGTCCTCTTATAAATCCTTGTGAGGTAACTTCGTGGGCAACACATTGAGGGTTTTGTAAAATAAAACAATCTTCGGTGGCTTTTATTTTATAGGTTAATGTTGCGAGAATTTCCGTTGGCGTACCATTGGTCAAATTAGCAGGTAAAGTCCATTTAATATATTTTCCTCCCGGTACGGGAATGGCAGGGATATTAACTATTTCATTATTTAATTCAGGAATAGTTACTGTTTCTGCCGGAACTTCAGTTCCCTCTATTATTTCTGCAGTACCACCATTTACAGTTACAGAATTGTCAATATAACTTGCTGTTACCGGGATAGGAATATACATAACCGCATTTTCAATATCCTCTGAGCCTTTATTATATATTTCTATTTTAAACGTTCCTTCTTGTCCCGGTTTTATCGTTGTTTGAGAAACAGTACCACCTGCATCTAAAGCAACATCTTGTCCTACCAATTCGGGAACATAGGTATTAACAGCCATGGCAATCATAGTTGCCGCATAAGTATCTCCATCTGTTCCCAATCTAAATGTGGTTTCTGTTTGACTATTTGCAATTACGCTATTATCCGGATTATCGATTTGCATCATCGCAATATCTATTCCCATATTATTATTAATTACGGGATTTCTAGGCACATCCGTCCCATTAGTTTTTAGATAAATAGAGGAGTTAAAATAATTAGTCTTACTATTATAGTCGTGTTTTAAACTTTGAAAATCAGAAGTATTTAGTTTTTGTATTTTAAGGTAATCGCCACTTACGCCTTTATCGCCTTCAATGGCAAGTACTCCAAGCCTCATATTTACAGCTCCGTTATGGGGAGTTTCAAAACCTGAAATGTTTACATCTGTTTTTCCTATACTATAACTTACAAAAGAAAAACCGTCGTAGATAGCAATATCTCTCCATTTCATCAATAAATTTTCATATACCACTACTAACGACCATACGCCAAATTTCCCTAATCCGGAAGGATCTAAACTCGAACCAATCTCTTTAGCCAAAATATTTGCAGCGGTATATTTTCCTTCTCCTTGAGTCTTTACATATTCTGTAACATCTGCAAAACAAGAGTACATATTAGAGTATCCTCTTCCTTCATTAACATTCTGCTCGTTGGCATTTTCAACATTGGAGATAAAAAAATCGGTAGCTGTAAATTCGGTATATTCAGTAGCTTTAGGTCCTTTAAATTTTATTTTCTTTTTGTTTAAGGTTATACCATTAACTATATGTTCATCGGCAACAGGCGGATTGGCTATCCATTTACCTAATTTACTTTTTATACTTTCATATCGACCAGCCCAATATAATCCTGCAAAAATAATTTTAGTACATTTAGGTTCTAATGTTTGGGCTCCCTCTTGTGTAGGAAAAACCAGATTTGCCGAAGAGGAATTAATTATATTGGGATCGTTATCTATATTTACATATTTGATATTCGAAGCATTACTATTATTTCCCGCAGCTGCTTGCATAACCGTATTTCCCAGCATTGTAAAATTACCTTTTATATGATACATTTCACCGGTAGGGTTACGAAGTTTAAATTTTTTAGGAGCCCCGTTTTGTGCATGTGTAATGGTATTTATCCCTATAAATACGATTGCAAAAAGAAGTAGAAATTTTTTCATGTTGTTTTAGTCGATTAGTATGATAAAATTGTTAATTAATTGTTAAAAAAATACGTGAGAAGCAGAGTTAAATTATTTTATTATGAGTGCAACAATGTGTTTGTTTTATTTGATAAAGTAGATTTATTATTGTTTGAATGGTATTATTTTGCTGATTAAATAACTTTTGTTAAATTTGAAGACGATTAGCGTTGCTGATTAGATTATTTAAAGCCAAGAGAGGGTATTGCCCAACGGACAATCCCTCTTCTTTTCCGTTATTTTAAGGTTACATTGTCCAAGGGACAATGCCCCCATAAGTTAAAAGGAAGCGTTGACCAAGGGTCAAACCCTTCCCTGTGATATTTTGAACCGATTGACCAAAGGACAAAGCACTCCCTAAAACGCAGGGACGTAATTGTCCAAGGGTCAAAGCCCTCTTTAAGATGCGGGGAGACAATTGACCAAAGGACAAACCCTTCCCTAAAGCGTAAGGAACAAATTTACCTTAGGACAAGCCTCTCTGTAATGCGAAAACAGAATTGTTGCATAAACAATTTATCTTTTTTTATCATTTTTTTATACAATTATTATGAATATTAATGCGATTAAACTTGACCGACTACGCAATCAGGTACACTTTCAGTTTCATAGCGAAGTAAAAGCCATGATAGAGCGTGAAACAGCCGAGAAATTAAACGTAACAGAGGCATTTGCCGATTACATTTCTTTACTCGATGAAGAAGACCGAGGTTTAGAGCAGATAAAACAGACCGCTTTAACCGGAAAACTTGTCAAAGCCGACGATTTAAGAGACGAAACTTTTAGCGGATTAATCTCTAACGTAAAATCGTTAACCAAGCATTTTAACGCTGATATTCGCGAAAAAGCAACAGCCATAGATTTATTTATAGCACCTTATGGAAATGTTGCTATTGCCAGCTATAACGAAGAAACAGCAATGATTTACAACATTACGAAAGAATTGCTGGAACGGTATGTCGAAGCATTAACGGTTTGCAATTTAAAGGAGTGGGTAGAAACTTTGCAACAGCAAAACGAAGATTTCAAAGTTATAATGGCACAGCGTAACGAAGCTATCACCAACCAAGAACCGGTGCATATGCGTAGTTTACGCAAACAAGTTGATAGCGTATATCGTTTAATGGAAAAACGAGTAGAGGCTTCGGCTTTATTAAATGGCGATGAGTTGTATGCCGATTTTATAAAACAACTTAACGGACGTATTGAATATTATAAAACCCATAATATTTCAAAACCAAAGCCTAAAGATGAAGCAACAGAAGAAAATAGTTAGATGTTTAATTTTTTTAGATTATTTCAGCCCTTGCAGTTTTTTTTATCTGTGAGGGCTTTGTTTACCTATTTTCGTATTTGCACATTAATACATTAATTATTACTTTTAGTCGATTTTTTTAGGAAAGATATTCAAATTTATTATCTACTGAATAACAAAACAATAAGAGATATGCATATAGCCGTTGCAGGAAATATAGGAGCAGGAAAAACCACTTTGTCGAAGCTTTTATCGAAACAATATGGTTGGGAAGCTCATTACGAAGATGTGGACGATAATCCGTATATGGTCGATTTTTACGACAATATGAACCGTTGGTCGTTTGCATTGCAAATTCATTTCTTAAACAGTCGATTTAATCAGGTGTTGGATATTCGCCAATCGGGAAAAAATGTAATTCAAGACCGTACCATTTACGAAGATGCCAACATTTTTGCACCAAGTTTGGCGGCTATGAATTTAATGGAAGAGCGTGATTTTAAAAATTACCTTTCTCTTTTTGAAATTATGAGCGGATTAATTCAAGCTCCCGATTTGTTAATCTATCTGCGGGCATCTATTCCTACTTTAGTAGAACACATACAAGCTCGCGGTCGCGATTACGAAGAAACCATTCGGTTAGATTATCTGAAAAATTTAAATGAACGATACGAAAGCTGGATTAATAACTATACCAACGGTAAACTATTGATTATCGATGTGGATAATATCGATTTTGTCAATAACCCGAAACATTTAAGCGAAGTTTTTAATAAGATTGATGCACAGCTGCACGGTCTGTTTTAAAAGAATATAATTATGCACATAGCAATAGCAGGAAATATAGGTTCGGGAAAAACCACATTAACCGAATTATTGGCAAAGCAATATGGTTGGGAAGCACACTACGAAGAAGTGGATCGCAATCCCTACTTAAACGATTTTTATAACGACATGGAACGCTGGTCGTTTAATTTGCAAATATTTTTTCTGAAAAGCCGGTTTAATCAGATTGTAAATATTCGAAAATCGGGAAAAAATGTAATACAAGACCGTACCATTTTTGAAGATGCCATGATTTTTGCACCTAATTTGCACGATATGGGCTTAATGACCGACCGTGATTTTAAAAATTACAGCAATCTTTTCCAATTGATGGGGTCAATGATTCAAGCGCCCGATTTATTGATTTATTTGCGGTCGTCCGTACCCACATTGGTAAACCAGATTCAGAAAAGAGGACGCGAATGTGAAGAAACCATTCGTTTAGATTATCTGAAAAACCTAAACGACCGCTACGAAAAATGGATTGAAAACTATACCGAAGGAAATCTATTGATTGTAGATGCCGATAACTTGGATTTCTTAGAAAATCCTGCCGATTTAAGCAGCGTGGTAGATAAAGTAGAAGCTAAAATCCACGGACTGTTTTAAGCAATTAGTAATTATCAATTAATAATTAACAATTATCAATTAGTAATATGGTGAAAATTGCTAATTGAATTGTCACATTATCACATTGACACATTGTCAAATTAACACATTGTCAAATTAAAAGAATATGAGCGAAAGAAAAGTAAGAGTGCGATTTGCACCAAGTCCTACAGGACCTTTACATATGGGGGGAGTGCGTACTGCCTTGTTTAACTATTTATTTGCCAAAAAACATAACGGCGATTTTTTGCTTCGTATCGAAGATACCGACCAAACCCGCTATGTTCCGGGAGCAGAAGATTATATTATCGAATCTTTAAAATGGTGTGGCATTACCATTGATGAGGGAGTTACCGTTGGAGGCGATTACGGTCCTTATCGCCAATCGGAGCGAAAAGCAATGTACAAGCAGTATGCCGAACAGTTGATTGCTTCGGGAAATGCTTATTATGCTTTCGATACCGCCGAAGAATTAGATGACATTCGCAAGCAGTTCGAAGCCGAAAAGAAGAATTTTATATACAATCACGAAACACGCGGACAGCTAAATAATTCTTTAAACTTATCGGAAGAAGAGGTACAAAAACGAATTGAAGCGGGCGAGCCTTATGTGGTGCGTTTTAAAATGCCTGTGGGCGAAGAGTTACAGTTGAATGATGAAATTCGTGGACGTGTGGTATTTGCTTCGTCTAATTTAGACGATAAGGTACTTTTTAAATCAGACGGAATGCCAACCTATCATTTGGCAAATGTGGTGGACGACTATTTAATGAAAATTTCGCATGTTATTCGCGGCGAAGAGTGGCTGCCTTCTATGCCTTTGCATGTGTTATTATATAAAACTTTAGGCTGGGAAGCCGATATGCCTAAGTTTGCACATCTACCGTTGATTTTAAAGCCGGTGGGCAAAGGAAAATTAAGTAAACGTGATGGCGATAAAATGGGTTTCCCTGTATTTCCGTTATTGTGGACAAATCCCGAAAATGGCGATACGGCATCGGGATATCGCGAAAGCGGATATTTCCCCGAAGCTTTTATAAATATGCTGGCTTTCTTGGGGTGGAATCCGGGAACAGAACAGGAAATTTTTAGTTTGGAAGAGTTGTCGCAGGTATTCTCTTTGGAGCGAGTAGGTAAATCGGGTTCTAAATTCGATCCTGAAAAGACAAAATGGTACAATCATCAGTATTTAATTAGAAAAACCGATGAGGAGATTGCAGAAATGTTTAGCCATGAAGTGTTAGCTCCTAAAAATATTAATGCGGATAAGGCAATGGCAGCAAAAGTTTGCGGTATGGTAAAAGACCGTGTAAATTTTGTGCGTGAGTTGTGGGAACAAGTCGATTTCTTTTTTGAAGCTCCAGCCACCTTCGATGCTAAAACTATTAAAAAGGCTTGGAAAGAAGATACTCCAAATTTAATGAAAGAATTGAAAGAGGTAGTTGCCAACATCGATGATTTTTCATCGGCAAATACCGAAACAATTGTAAAGGAATGGGTTACTTCTAAAGAAATAGGCTTTGGGAAAGTAATGACTCCATTCCGTTTGGCAATGGTAGGAGCCGGAAAAGGACCTCATCTATTCGATATTATAGAGATATTGGGAAAAGAGGAAACTATTTCCCGCTTGAATTTTGCCATTGAGAATATTCAATAATAAAATATCCATATTGAAAAAATCCTCCTTTATTTAATTATAAGGGAGGATTTTTTTAGTTGTATTACTCTATTCTTTTTTGTTGATAGCAACGAACCCAATCGATAGACATTTCTCCAACAGGGCTTTTCGGATGTTTTACGAGTAGTGCAAAATTAAGAAACATAGGTTCTTTTGGAATGCCTTTTAAAATTGTCTTCACAACAACATCGTTTATTTTCCATATCATTTTGTTGGCACTCCACTCCAAAGTATAAATAAAATATCCTTTCGAGGGACGAATGCCTTTTATTCTAAAGTTTTGTTTATTAAATTGTTTTTCATCTTTCCAATAATTACCAGCTAATAATTTTCCTTTTTCTGTATTAAAAATATCAACATGGGGTGTACTTTTTTCAGAAAGCAACCAAAAAGCATTTTGCAACTGTTTAGCATTGGTTATCTTTATTTTTGCTTCGAATTTACCATATTTTTGGCGGAACGATTTTCCTGAAGAGATAATTCCCGATGTATAGCTAAATTGTTTAGGCACAAATCCGCGTTTGTAATCCCAAACCACACTTTTTTGTTGTTCTTTTTTTGCTTTTAACTTTAAAACAGAATTGTCTATTTTTATGTTGCAATTGGTAAAAGCATTAAAATCGTCGGTATGCGAATAATTATTTCCCAACAATTTATTTCCCCAATAGTAATTGGTTATCCATTTGTCGGTATCAAGTTTGTTACTGTTAAATTCGTCGCTAAAAGTCAGTTCCCACTGCTCTAACTCTTTAAATGGGTTTTTCTTTTGTACATGAAGAAAAGTTTTAAATTCCTCTGATTTTCTGAAGGTTTCAAACTCTTTGAGTTTTTTATAGTCTTCTGTTTTGTTATATCTTTTTTTATCTAAGAGAAATGCTTTTTCTTTTCTAAATTCTTTGGAGTTTACCTTTTCTGTTAAATCGTTAAGGCGTTTTAAAATATCGTTGTCTGTTATTTCGTTATAAATATGGAATGCCTTTGATTTGCTGAATTTAATATAGCGTTTAAAGTCTCTGTTTTTTTTAAATTTTTTGTACTTACGCCATTCTTCCGGATTACTTTTCTTGGTAAGAGTTTCTGCATCGATTTTCTTCTTTATCTCTAAAAACTCTTTTAGTTCCGAAGTTTCTTTTATTTTGTTGAAATGCTCTAAATCACTACTGTTTTTTACCTTAAAATAGGTTTTTATTTTTTTTGATTTTTGTAGTTTTTGTAGTTCTTTTTCTTCGTGGTATAACGGACTATTTTTGTAGCTTTTACTTTCTATCTCTTTTTTATTTTCTTGAAAAGTATTTGATAGAACCACTGCTTCTAAATCGCGATATTTTTCTACTTTTCCTGATTTTAAGAATGCTTGGTATTTTTCATAATCGCTTTGTAGTTTATTTTTTTTACGCTCAAACTTATTGGTGTTCGAAACTCTTCTTAATTTAAAAGATAAAAATATACTCATAATTCTATGTTAAAAACTATTATACATATTTATTGACGAATAAAATGATACGTAATCGTTCCGGTTTGTTTTACAGGAGCTTTCTCACTTCTGTTAAACCTTGTTCTTTTTGCCGATTGTATCGCTGCCCTAAAAAGGCATTCGTCCACAACTCCCGATTGCTTTTTTTCTATTACTGCATCTATCACTCTTCCGTTTTGTGCTACTTGTATTTGCACGACTACTTTTCCTTCGTTCTCACATTGAAAAACAGGTATTGGTAAATAGCGTTTTTTTCGTCCTTTTAGGCTATAATACACACTACTTTTTCCACTATATTCAATATTCTGTAACGAATCGAGTTTTTGCTGTTCTTTACGAGCCTTTTCTATATTAAAGCTGTCTCTACTAAACTCTCCAACTGCTTTTTTATTGTCTCCGACATCGTCTGACTGATAATTTTTTATGTTCTGTTTGATATTTTTTATCATATCTTGTACACTCTGCTGAGAAGTGGTCGTTTTTTTTGCCTCTTTATTTACTGCAATTGATTTTAAAAGTTCTGCAACTTTGTTTTTTGTTGCTGTTTTTTCTTGTAACTTATCTTTTATTTCCTGTTCTTTTTGTTGTGCCATTTCTATGGCTATTTCTTTGGGGATTTCCACATAAATTTCAGGTTCTTGAAATTCTCTTTTTGTTTTTAAGGTAACAACAAGCAGTATCGAAAAAAGAATAATATGAAAAATAAGTGTACCCAATACGCCATATTTATTTCGGTACAAAAATTGAGTAAATACATCTATAACTCCCTGTGGAGGAGTGGGTTTGTTGTTTGTATTTATCTCGGTTTTGTTCATTTCATTAGAGGTGTAATTTCAGTTGGCAAATTAACACATTATTTTTTTACTCTGTTGGGATTTTGTTTAATAAAATCGGCCCACGAAGAGGTTTTTTTTGTGGTTTTGGTTAAAGCATTATCTTGAAAATAGTGACATAAGGCAATTGCCAAAGCATCTGATTCGTCGGCGTTTTGAGGAAGGTCTTTTAATTTAAAATATCGCTGTAAAATAACTGCAACTTGCTCTTTCGATGCTGTTCCTGTTCCTGTAATAGCCATTTTTATTTTTCGGGGAGCATACTCGAAAATAGGAATATTTCGCTGTAAGGCAGCAGCAATGGCAACACCTTGGGCTCGTCCCAATTTTAGCATCGACTGAACATTTTTACCGAAAAATTGCGATTCAATTGCCAATTCATCGGGGTGATATTCGTCGATGACCTGAGTTGTACGTTGAAATATTCGCTGCAATTTAATGTAGGAATCGCCTACTTTTTTTAAATCAAGTACGCCCGATACTACAATTTCCGGTTTTCGGTTTACTATTCGAATAATTCCGTATCCCATTAAATTCGTTCCGGGATCAATTCCCATTATTACTCTGTCGTTTTCCAATCTATTTTTGTTTTTTTATCGTAGAGACGCAGTAGTTTTACGTCTCTACGTTAATATCTAATAAGAACGTTTACTATTTCCCTCCACATAATTAATAAACGATGTATTTACCACTTTGTTTCCTCCCGGAGTTGGATAATCGCCGGTAAAATACCAGTCTCCATTATTTTCGGGGCAGGCTTTATGCAAATTCTCCACCGTTTGATAAACAATTTCTACTTCGGCGTTCATACCCTCAGGCGTTAATAGTTCTGCTATTTTTGCCGAAATTTGTTCATTGGTAAAAGGTTTGTATATTTCGGTAATATAATTTGTAATATCTTCTTTTGGAAGATTCTCTTGAGCCTTACATTTTTGATATACTTCTTGAATAATGTTTTCTTTTCCCTGCTCTTTTAACAATGCAATGGCAGCATTAAAAGCAATAAATTCGCCCATTCGAGTCATATCAATGCCATAGCAATCAGGATAGCGTATTTGTGGTGCCGACGAAACAATTACAATTTTTTTCGGTTTTAATCGGTCTAAAATTTTAAGAATACTTTTCTTTAAGGTTGTTCCTCGTACAATAGAATCGTCGATTACCACCAAATTATCTTCTCCATTTTTAACCACTCCATAGGTAACATCGTAAACATGTTTTACCAAGTCGTCGCGTCCTTCATCGTTGGTAATAAATGTTCTTAGCTTTACATCTTTTACGGCAATTTTTTCGATACGAGGTTCTACTTCAATAATTTTTTGCAGATTTTCTTCTGTCCAGTTACCGGTTAGTTGATGTATTTTCTGCTTTTTCTCTTCCATTAACTGTTTGCGAACGCCTTCCATCATACCATAGAAAGCTGTTTCTGCTGTATTGGGAATAAATGAAAAAACAGTATTGGCAATATCGTTATCTATCGTTTTTAAGATAATGGGAGTTAGCAATTGACCCAACTTTTTTCGCTCCATATAAATATCTTTATCACTGCCTCGTGAAAAGTAGATTCTCTCGAAAGAACAAGAGCGACGTTTTTGAGGTATGCGAACAGGCACTTCGTTGATAGTTCCATTCTTTTTCACAATTACCGCATTTCCCGGAGCAATTTCTTTAATGGAATCGAAAGCTACATTAAAAGTGGTTTGAATTACCGGACGTTCCGATGCAACAACGACAACTTCCTCGTCGTGATAATAGTATGCCGGACGAATTCCCCAAGGGTCGCGAGTTACAAAGGCATCGCCATGCCCGAAAATTCCGCCAATGGCATAACCGCCGTCCCACTCTCGGCTTGCTCTTGATAGAATATTCTGAATATCTAAATTCTGTTCAATTTGTGGCGATATTTCGATATTGGTTAATCCATTGTTTTTATATTCTCTAAACAGATGTTGATTTTCTTCATCGAGATAATGTCCTACTTTTTCGAGAATGGTTTCCGTATCGGTATAATCTTTCGGGTGTTGCCCTAAATCGACCAATAAATTGAATAATTCATCGACATTGGTTAGGTTAAAGTTGCCTGCCAATGCAAGGTTGCGTGAACGCCAATTGTTTTCACGAACTACGGGGTGTACATATTCTATGCTGTTGCGTCCGAAAGTACCGTAACGTAAATGTCCTAAATAAACTTCGCCGGCAAAGGGAATATGCTTTTTTGCCCAATTGGCATCGTTAAATTTATTGGGATTACTATCTTCAAAAGGTTTTATCGATGTGAAGATTTTATCGAAAACTTCTTTTATGGGATAATTTCCGTTGGAACGATAGCGGTAAAGGTATTTCTCTCCGGGTTTTTGGTCTATTTTAATACTTACGGCTCCGGCTCCCTCTTGTCCCCTGTTGTGTTGCTTTTCCATTAACAGGTATAACTTTTGAATACCATAACGCCAAGTACCGTATTTCTTTTGGTAGTATTCCAAAGGTTTTAGCAATCGAATCATTGCTATTCCGCATTCGTGTTTTAAATTGTCGCTCATTAATTGATATTTATAAAATGGTTGTTTATATTTTTAATAATGTCTCTTTTATTTTGATAGAATATTTTTTTCATTTTTGATACAGAGCATATTCTGTTTCTACTATTATTATTGGTTTTAATAAAAAATACCAACCGGTATTGGTTGGCACTATTAGGGTTGCATAGGCTTTAATATTTTTGTACTATCTCTGCTGATACTATCCATATTGATGCTGTCGTTTTCGATTTTTACTTCGGGTAATAAATCCTTAAACTTAATTTCGGTTTTTACGGGATAGCTGTTAGGGAAATATTTTAAACATGCTTTATGCAATACAATCGATTCTATTTTGGTTCTGAAATTTCCTACGCGAACCCTAAAATCGGGAACGGTATAAACCACATAAGCTCGTTCGTTTGGAAAAAGTTTTAAGAATTTCTCTTTTACAGCAAAAGCCTCTTCTTTTTGAGAGCTTCCCCCGGTAAAAATTTGTATTCTATATCCTATAAAACTCTTTTTTTTGATATTTATCGTACTGTCGGTTTGCATTAGTCGCAACATGGCATCGTTTTGTTGCTTATAAACACCTCCTTTTGCTTTTACCGTAGCAACAGCTTCTGAGGATTGTGCTTTTACTATTACCGATGAAAATAGCAGTAATAGTGATATATATATTATTTTTTTCATCTGTTTATATTTTATAGCCTTTGGCTTGGTTTAACCGCAAAGAACGTAAAAAAAAGTGTGTCGTTCAATTTTCGACTTCGGTTTTCCAATCAAATAATTATGGCGTTTGTTTAAAAGTTGCTTTTATAAATTACTAATTCGGTACTGACATTACCGGAACTGTTGATTTATTTACCATTTGTTGTGCATACGAACTAAAAAGAATACTAAACATACTTTCTACTTGTTCTCGCATAATGGCTATAACGTCAATGTTGTTATATTCTGTGTAAGCCAATGTTGTATCGGTATTATTTTCGCCTTTTATAATAGTTGCACAGGCTTCTAAACCTTGTTCTTTAATATATTTTTCTGTTAAATTAACATATCTTTCTACTTTTTCAACTATGGATCTTTGCTCTGATTCGTACACACCCAAAATATGAATTTTCGCTCGATGTAGTTTTGCAATTTCAACTACTAAAGCTATCTTATTACGAGTTTCTTTGCTGGAATCAATTGGCATTAAAATATTTTCAATTTTCTTTGCCTTAAACATACTTCGTAATGTAATTACCGGACAGTTGGCATTGCTAACTACTTTAAAAGCATTACTTCCCACAAAGAACTCTTCAAAACCCGAAGCACCGTGAGCTCCCATTACAATACAGTAGGCATCGTTATATTTTGCTTGATTAACAATTTCTTTATAAACAACTCCTTGCCTTATTTTGTAATCGAAAACACCATTTTTTACTTTATAACTTGAAGCGTATTTTTCGATTAATTTTTCAAAATAACCTTGTGCTGTATATTCTACTTTGTTATCGTACTCATGAGAATAAATAGGCATTTCAAATTTTTCCGATTTTTTTACAAACAGCATTCGAATATTTGCTTGTAAATTGTTTGCCATTTCTATGGCATATTCGAGTGCATTTAATGCATCTTCCGAAAAATCAATGGGTACAATAATACGTTTCATCTTTTGGAATTTTAAAACAGCTTCAGGTTGCTAACAGCTATTACTTTTTAACATTTGGTAAATTCTATGGGTTCAAATATCGGAAATTTTTGGTAAAAAACGAGCTGAATATTTGCTTTTGTAGATAAAGAAGCGAAAAAAATAAAGATTTTTTTTGAGTAGAAAATTATTTTGTCTGAAAAAGAAGTAAATATCTTTAAAACTTTATAAGAAAGTAGATGGTAAATTTTCTGTTGCTCAGTGTTTTGGATGTGAATTGATAATTACTAAATAATAGTATACCTTTGCATCCGAAATTAACAGCAAAAAATAATTTAAGAATTAATGAGTAATAAGGATAAAAAACTGTTTATCGAAACCTATGGTTGCCAAATGAATGTTGCCGATAGCGAAGTGGTAGCGGCAATAATGGAGCATGATGGGTATGAGATGACCAAAGAGCGTGAAGAGGCTGATATTATTTTGGTAAACACTTGTTCTATTCGCGAAAATGCCGAACAGCGTGTACGCGGACGAGTACAAGGATTTTCAGTATTAAAAAAGAAGAATCCGGAACTATTGGTCGGTGTTATTGGTTGTATGGCAGAACGATTGGGCGATAAACTGTTTACACAGGAGAAAAATGTTAATATCGTGGTAGGCCCCGATGCTTATATGGATTTGCCTTCGTTGGTAAAAAAGGCAGAACAGGGCGAAAAAGCCATTAATATAGAATTGTCGCTTACCGAAACTTACAAGGATATTTGTCCTTCGCGACTTGATAATACTGCCATATCAGGGTTTGTTTCCATTATGCGAGGTTGCAACAATTTTTGTACCTATTGTATTGTGCCTTACACACGAGGCAGGGAACGAAGCCGAAATCCCGAAAGTATTCTAAATGAGGTTCACGACTTGGCAAGCAAGGGGTATAAAGAGGTTACGCTTTTAGGACAGAATGTAAATTCGTACCGTTACAAAAATGCTGTAACAGAAATTGATTTTCCCAAGTTATTGGAAATGGTGGCACAAGCTGAACCCAATATGCGGGTTCGATTTGCAACATCGCACCCCAAGGATATGAGCGATGAAACGCTAAAGGTAATTGCCAAATATCATAACTTATGTAAAAGTATTCATCTTCCGGTACAGTCGGGAAGCGATGCGGTGTTAAAAAATATGCGAAGAAAATATACCATTGAATGGTATATGAATCGAATTGAAGCTATTAAACGAATTATTCCCGATTGCGGTATTTCTACTGATATGTTTTGCGGTTTTTATGATGAAAGCGAAGCTGATTTCGAGGCTACTCTCGATTTAATGCGTAAGGTACAGTTCGATTTGGCATATATGTTTAAGTATTCTGAACGTCCCGGAACTTTTGCCTACAAACATATGAAAGATAACATTTCAGAAGAGATTAAAGGAGAGCGTTTAACCAAAATGATTGCACTACAAAACGAAATATCGCACGAAAGCAATAAGCGTGATATTGGCAAAACATTTGAAGTTTTGGTGGAGGGTGTTTCTAAAAAATCGGAAAACGACTTATTCGGACGAACTTCGCAAAATAAAGTATTGGTATTTCCTCGAAAAGATTACAAAGTTGGCGATTTGGTACAAGTAAAAGTTACCGATTGTACTCAAGCAACTTTAATGGGCGAATCGGTGGAGTAGAAATAGAATGTATCAAAAAAAATAGAGGCTATCTGAAAAGTATCGGATAGCCTCTGTTTTTTTATTCTCCATACATCTTATCGATAATATGCTTGTATTTTTCTTGAATTACTTTACGTTTCAATTTTAATGTGGAGGTAATTTCTCCGGCTTCCATCGAAAATTCTTTGGGGAGAAGCGTAAATTTCTTAATCTTTTCGAAACGAGAGAACTCTTTTTGTAACTCTTCGAATCGTTGTTCAAAAAATGCAATAATCTCAGAATTATTAACCAGTTCTTCAACGGTATTGAAAACAATATTCTGTTGTATGGCATAGGCTTGTAATGGTCCTATTGCCGGAACAGCTAAGGCTGTAACATATTTTTTCCTGTCGCCTATAACTGCAATTTGTTCAATAAATTGGTCGTTTGCCAACGATGTTTCAATTTTTTGAGGTGCAATATATTTTCCTCCCGATGTTTTCATTAAATCTTTAATTCTATCGGTAATGGTAAGGTTGCCGTTTTCGTCGATTGTTCCGGCATCGCCTGTGCAAAACCAACCATCTTTAAATACTTCGGCAGTTGCTTCGGGTTTTTTGTAATAACCACGCATTACGCCGGGACCTTTTACCATAATTTCATCGTTATCGCCAATTTTAATTTGTGTTCCGTTTAGCGGTTTTCCGGTGGTGTTAAAATCGATATGCGTATCGGGATACAAACAAACAGTTGCCATAGTTTCGGTTAAACCATATCCCATTTTTAAATTAATACCAATGGCATGAAAAAAAGAGATAATTTCTTTCGAAATTGGAGCACCTCCACAGGGGGTAAATTTAATTCGTCCACCCATAATATTACGCAATTTACGAAGCACCAATTTGTTGGCAATTTTATGCTTTATCTTTAAGCTCATAGGAACTTTACGTTCCTGTTGTAAATATTCAATATTATATTTTCTGCCGATGTTTACCGCCCAGTGCATTAGTTTTCTTTTTGAAGCAGAAACTTCTTCTGCTTTTTCGGCAATTCCCGAATATATTTTTTCGTAAAGACGAGGAACGGTACACATAATGGTAGGTTTTACCTCACGCATTATCGAACTGATTTTTTTCGGGTCGCGATTAAAATAAACCTCAATTCCTCGATAGAAGCAGAACAGACACCATCCGCGTTCGTAAACGTGACTTAATGGTAAGAAACTTAACGACACTTCATTATCGGTAAGCGTTGTTAATTCTTTACTATGCGATTCGAATACGCTGGATACATTTTTGTGGTCTAACATTACGCCTTTAGGTTCTCCGGTAGTTCCCGAAGTATATATTAATGTTGCCAAATCGTTAATATCGACAGTTGCAAAACGCTCTTCAAACGCACGTCCTAAGCCCGAATTTTTCCCGTAATAGACAAACTCGTCCCAGTACATGGCACAATCGTGATTGGTGATTTTTGTGTTTTTATCGAACACCACAATCATTTTTATGCTTGGCGTTTCGCTAAGCATCTCCATTGCACGATCATATTGTTCTTGTTCGCCAACAAAAATAACTTGTGCTTCGGAATCTTGTACAATGTATTTTGCTTCAGCTGTTGAATTGGTGGGATAAATGGGTACGGATATACCTCGAATACTCATAATCGCTAAATCAGCGGTAATCCATTCCGGCATATTTTGAGAGAAGATAGCTACTGCTTGTTGTTCTTTAACTCCCAGCTTTAATAATGCCTTTGATACTTGACGGATGCGTAAGCCGAAGTCGTTCCAACTCACAGCAATCCATTTTCCTGACGCTTCGTCTTTATAGTGCATTGCTGTTTTATCGCCAAATTTTATTACTCTTTCGCGGAACAGCTTGCCCGAATGTTGATTT
>PDWI01004241.1_pt1 | contig 19412 bp, 17 predicted proteins | sample 1430891 | NCBI WGS metagenome assembly PDWI01 (sample SAMN01162508, study PRJNA174530) | Oral metagenome, whole genome shotgun sequencing project. | biome: Marine environment; feature: Marine mammal; material: Swab sample of the gingival sulcus; isolation source: swab sample of gingival sulcus...
CACGTAGGGGCTCGTAGACCGAGAGGTACCATTGGTCGACGACGTAGGCGCGACGACGGAAGGTCGCGCCGGCGAGCAGGGCAGACACCACCGGGTTCGGCTTGCCATCGGGGTTTCGCGCCGGGATGTAGGTGCCTACCGCGCGGCGACCGTTCTTCTTCTTCACGTTGGTCACGACGCGCAGCATGTCGCCGGCGGCGTTCATGCGCTGGAAGATCGTCGCTGTCATGCCGGTGAGCTTGCTCAACTCATCGACCACGGGCTGCTCGGTCTTTGGATCGTCGGAGGGCGCGATCAGGGCGCGGCCGATCATCCACTGCTGCAAGGACACCGACGACCTCGCGTGGGTGTACTGGTTGGTGACGTTCCAGATCACCCGGCGCAGCACCGGCTGCAGGCCGGCGTCATCGAGGAGCTTACGGGAGACCCGATGGGACGCAGCGAGCTGCTTTTTCAGCAAGGCTTGCTGGGCCTCCAGCATCCCGATGACGCCGTCGAGGATCTTGTCCAGCTGGTCGTCTCTGGCCATGTCGGCCAAGGCCTTGGCCCGGTCGTTGGTCTTGCTGCCCTGACTGATCGCCAGACCAATGGTCACGGCGCCTTGCAAGGCGATGCAACCGACCGCCGCCAGCAAGAGCTTCCCTTTGATCGTCACAAGAGCCTCCTGACGTTCCCCAGGCTGACGTCTGGCCTGTCGACCTCTGGTGTGTCTATTCCATCGACCGGATCCCGTCGGTGTTGAGAGCACCCCCACACATTCCTCCCGTCGCCGAGCACGGCACCGCCGGCCGCGTTCGAGGCCTCAGAACGTTCGCCGTACCACCCGTATGGCTCATGTCTTCGGCTACGAAATCGGCTCGGCAGCTCAGCACCCGGCTCGGTCCCGAATTCGTAGGGGTGCTCCTAAACCGGCCGCGGTGGGTGCCGATGAGGGGGCTGAAACAAGGAGCGCTCGTGGACGACTTCGGTGGCGGGGATGGACAGCAGAGAGAGAGGCTCGATGCCGAGCTGAGCCGGGCCAGCGTGGTCGCCCGGTCTTTTCTCCAGCGCTTCGATTCGGTGTTCGAGCAAGCAGCAGCAGTGCTGCCTCCGCTGAGCGCTCCCCTGCGTCAGATCCCAGAGACCCTCGGGCCGCTGCTCCAGCAGCAACGAGAAGGCGAGGCGACGTTGCAGGGGCTGATGGACGAGGCGCGCGCGCTCGACCGGCTCGTTGAGGAGCACGACGAGCGGGTCCACCTGCATAACCGCGAGCTGGTCCAGTTCGGCGAGATCGCCCAGCACCAGTCGGACGCGTTGAGCGAGGCGGCGCGCGGCCTCAACGTCCTGTCGGCCAACCTCAAGCTCGCCGCCCTCAACGCCTCGGTCGCGACGGTGCGCCATGGTGCGACCGTTCGCGGCCCGCTGAGCGCGATCACCGGTGAGCTGATCCGGCTCTCCGAGACCAACCTCGAGTGCATCGACACCTTGCGCAAGCTCTCGACCGAGGTCCATCAGGCGGTCGCCGAGGCGCGGCGCCTGGGCGACCAGATCGTCTCGGCCCGCGGCGCCGAGGATCTGCCGGAGGTCGTTCGTGGCCTCGAGCGCTCCGCCGAGTGGGTCGCCGACACCGCTGCCCGATGCCGCGGCCACGCTGAGGAGGCGGCGAGCCATATCTCCGGGCTGATGCTCTTGGCCCAACGCCAGGACATCCAGCGCCAGGGGCTCCAGCATCTGATCGAGGTGCAGCAGGAGCTCTGGCAGGCGCTACGCCAGGCGGAGGAGCAAGACGATCTCGAGTCGCTCCAGTTCATCGTCTGCGCCACCCCGGCCTGCGCGCGCCTCAACGCCACCCTCCGCGACGACGTCTCTTCCTTTGTCGACAGCAGCGCCGCGAGCCTCGGCGCGATCCACGCGCTAGGGCAGGCTCTAGGTGAGCTGAGCCGAGGCGAGGGTGGAGACCGAGGGTTTCAGGCAGCGCTGCAAGCGGTCGATCGAGGGCTGCAGGCGGCCCTGGCGGGGAGCGAGCGGCAGGTCGCCATCTGGCGCGAGCAAGGCGCGGCGCTGAGGCGGGCGCGTGACCTCTCCGACGCTTTCGACGACGGCCTGCGCGAGCTGGACGAGCAGCGCACGGCGCTCCACGCGATCAGCGCCCTGATCCGTCTCGAGGTCGCTCGCGACCCGGATCTCTCGCAGGCCTCCTCGGTGGTGCAGCAGATCCTCGAGAGCCAGCAAGCCTTCAGCAAGGCGACCCAGAGCCAGGCCCCGATCACGCGCGCGGTGAGCGGGATCACCAGCGCCGTCGCCGAAGTCAATACCAAGGTGCGCTCTGGGCGCAAACAGCAGCGTGCCGAGCTCGATCAGCTGACGCAGCGCCTCGAGGCCCTTCGGCCGCAGCTCGCCGAGCTGGACGCGATCGTTCGTCGCACCTTGGAGAACGCCACCTCCCTGGGGGCGCACCTCGACACCCAGGTGGGCAGCCTCGACAACCACGTCAGCACGCTGCGCGAGGAGATCGAAGCGCTCTCGGCGATCGACGGGCTCTACAAGAAGCTCGAGCGGTGGGCGAAAGAGCGTTTGCCGGCGGGGAGTGAGGGCAGCGAGCTCGCGGCGGCCGAGCAGCGCCTCGATGGGCTGCTCGAGCGCTTCCACGTTTTGTCGTACCGGGAGAGCGCCGGGCAGACCGAGCTCTCCGGCGATGGTGGCGGAACCCTGACCCTCTTTTGAGGGCGTCCGCGGGGTCGCGGCCCCGCAAATCGGAGAGCGTGGAGAGCATCCATGTCGGTACCAGCAGAGGCTGAGCTTGGGCTGCAAGGCGAGGCGACGATCTTCGTCGCAGCGGAGTTGAAGGAGCATCTACAGCAGCAGATCGCCGCTGGCGCCAAGGCGATCTCGCTCAAGGGGCTCACGGCGCTCGACGGTGCGGGGGCGCAGCTGCTGCTCGCGGCACGACGCAGTCACCCTGATCTGCGTTTCACGAGCTGCCCGGAGCCGATCCGCGAGCGGTTGGCGTTGGTGGGTCTGGATGCCTTGATCATCGGAGGAGAAGAGCGATGAGCGGTCCCCATATCCTGGTTGTGGATGACTCGGCGGTGATGCGAGCGTCGATTAGGTTCACCCTCGAGCAAAAGGGCTGTCGGATCACGGAGGCCAACGACGGGAAGCATGGGCTAGAGACCCTCCGAGGCCTCGCCGAGAGCGGCGATCGGCCCGTGATGATCCTCACCGACGTCAATATGCCGAACATGGACGGCATCTCCTTCATCAAGAACGTCAAGAAGACGAGCTTCAAGTTCGTGCCGATCCTCGTGCTCACCACCGAGGCGATGGCGAATAAGAAGCTCGAAGGAAAGAAGGCGGGGGCAGCCGGGTGGCTGGTCAAGCCCTTTGAGGAGGAGCAGCTGCTCGCGGTCGTGAAGCGCTTCGTGCGCGAGCTCGCCTAGGGGCGAGGGAGGAGGGCAGAGCCGTGCATAACGAGCAGCTGGTCGCCATCTTCTTGGAAGAGAGCGCAGACCTTCTCGAGGAGCTCGAGCAGGGGCTGGTGCAGCTAGAGGAGCGCTCCAACGACCGTGAGCTGGTCAACGGTGTCTTCCGGGCGGCGCACTCGATCAAGGGGGGCGCTGGCGCGGTCAACTACGAGGCGCTGGTGACCCTAACCCACACGGCGGAGAACGTCCTGTCGCGAGTGCGCGAGCGCGAGCTCGACGTGACCAAGCCCCTGGTCGATCTGCTGCTGACCGCGGTGGATAAGATCCGGGGGCTCGTCGACGATCTCGCTGCGGGATCCCCAAACACCATAGACAGCGAGACCCAGAAGCTGCTCGCCAACCTGGCGCGCTACGCGGGTGTCAGCGGAGCGGCGCCGGTGGAGGAGGCTCCGGAGGAGGCGCCCTCGCCGGTCGAGGCGCTGTGGGGCATCCACATGGCCTTCGAGCCGACGCTGATGACGACCGGCCAAGATCCGCTGCTGCTCTTCGAGGATCTCGCAGAGGTCGGCTCCCTGGAGCGTGTGCTGGTCAACATGGCGCAGCTGCCGAGCCTGGATGAGCTCGACCCCGAGCAGTTCTACCTCGGCTGGGATGTCGTGCTGCGCTCGGACAAGCCACAAGACGCGGTGAACAACGTCTTCCTCTTTGTCGCTGACGACAATGAGATCGAGGTCGCGCCGCTGGGCGACGACGCCAGCAGCTCGGACTTCGCCGACCTGCGGATCGGCGACCTGCTGGTGGATCACGGCCACGTCTCCGCCGATGACGTCAAGCAGGTGCTCGAGCAGCAGAAGCTCGCTGGTCAGCTCCTCGTCGAGCAGGGGAAGGTGCCGGGGACGGTGGTCGAGGAGATCGCCAACCGCCAGTCGCAGGCGCGGGAGGCCCGTCGGCAGGCTGCGATCCGGGTCGACACAGAGAAGCTCGATGGGTTGCTCAACACCGTCGGCGAGATGGTGATCAACATCGCTCGCGCGACAGAGCTGCTGCGCAAGAGCCACGATGAGGAGGCTCAGACCACTGCGGACTCGCTGGAGAACCTCTCGCGAGAGCTGCAAGAGCAGGCGATGGGGCTGCGCATGGTCTCCATCGAGCCGACCTTCAGCCGCTTCAAGCGTACGGTGCGCGATCTCGCCTCGGAGCTGGGCAAGGAGGTCAAGCTCGAGATCACGGGGGGCGAGACGGAGCTCGACAAGAACGTGATCGAGAGCATCGCCGATCCGCTGAAACACCTGATCCGCAACGCCGTCCACCATGGCCTCGAGCTACCAGATGCGCGAGAGGCTGAGGGCAAGCCGCGCGCCGGCACGTTGCGCCTAGCCGCGGAGCAGCGTGAAGGATCGATCTTCCTCGAGGTCGGCGACGACGGCGGTGGCATCAACACCGAGAAGGTGCTGGCCAAGGCCCGGGCTCAAGGGCTGGTCGCCGAGGGCGCGGAGCTGGAAGACGCGCAGATCCACCAGCTGCTCTTCGAGGCTGGCTTCTCGACCGCCGACGAGGTCAACGAGATCTCCGGGCGGGGCGTCGGCCTCGACGTGGTGCGCAAGAACATCGAACAGCTCCGCGGCGAGGTCTCGGTGCTCTCGAAGCGCGGTGAGGGCACGACCTTTCGCATCCGGCTTCCGCTGACCCTCGCCATCGTCGACGGGATGACGGTTCGCATCGGCGAGGAGGTGCTCACCGTGCCGCTGCTGTCGGTGATCGAGCAGCTGCGGCCGGCCGCCAAGGATCTCAAGACCGTAGAGGGGACGGGTGAGCTGGTCGGCGTGCGTGGGGAGTTCGTCCCGTTGCTGCGCCTCGACAGCGCGCTCAGCCTGCCCGGTGGGCAGCAGGATCCGGAGAAGGGGCTCGTGATGATCATCGAGGGTGCCGGGCGGCGCTTCGCGATGCTGGTCGATGAGGTCCTTGGGCAGGTGCAGGCGGTGGTGAAGTCGCTCGACCGCAACTACCACAACCTGCCAGGGATCTCCGGCGCGACGATCCTCGGCGATGGGCGGGTCTCGCTGATCCTCGACGTTCATAGCATCGAGAAGGTGGCCCGGGAGAAGGCGATGGCTGGCGACGGCTGGCGCGCGAGCTTCTCCAACTGAAAGAAGGCAACCATGACGATTCAGGCTGAGAACCATGACATCCTCGAAGACTTCGGGGATAGCTTCACGACCGACGACAAGCAGCAGTTCGTGACGTTTCTGCTCGCGGAGGAGGAGTACGGCATCGCGATCGACCGGGTGCAGGAGATCATCGAGCTGCCACGCTTGACCAAGCTCCCCAACACGCCACACTTCGTGCTCGGCCTGATGAACCTACGAGGCGCGGTGGTCCCGGTGGTCGATCTGCGGCGGAAGTTCCAGCTCGACGTGGGCGAGGCCAGCAAGTTCACGGTGGTCATTGTGGTGGAGGTCGGGGGGCGCTTGATGGGGCTCGTGGTCGACTCGGTCTCGGACGTGGTGGGTCTCGACAACGAGGCACTGCAGGGCACGCCGGAGTTTTCGAGCAAGCTCCGCACGGAGTTTCTCCAGGGTGTCGCCGAGCACGGCGATCGTTTCTTGATTCTGCTCGACATTGATCGCGTGCTCTCCCGAGACGAGCTCGCTGCCGTTGATGCGCTGGCCAGTTAAGAGGAGGTCGCCGTGGTCCGGGTGCTGATCGTCGACGACTCCGCGGTGATGCGCGCCATGTTGCGCGAGGTGCTCGAGGCGCATGACGAGATCGAGGTGATCGGTGTAGCGCCCGATCCACTGCTAGCAGAGTCGAAGATTCGGCGTCTGCGGCCAGATGTGCTGACCCTCGACGTCGAGATGCCGAAGATGGACGGCATCACCTTCCTGCGAAAGCTGATGCGCTACCAGCCGATGCCGGTGGTGATGGTCAGCTCCTTGACCGCGGAGGGGGCGGACGTCACCCTCGAGGCGCTGCGCCTCGGCGCTGTGGATTTCATCCACAAGCCTCAAGGGTCAGCTGGAGACGTCTCCTCAGTCGCCGAGGGGATCCGGCGGAAGGTGATCGCCGCGGCGCAGGCTCGCGTGCGGCGGCTCCAGGAAGGGCGCGACGGCAAGCCCTCCATCGATACCCCTCGCCGGATGGCAAAGAGCGCCGGCGGCGCCGTCGGGGGGGGGGCCCGAGAGCCGATCGCCAACGGCCGAAGAGGCAGCGTGCCGCCCGCGGCCGTGGTCTTGAACAAATGCGTTTGCATCGGCGCCTCCACCGGGGGCACGGTCGCGCTGGAGTACATCCTCCGCTCGCTCCCCGCCAAGACGCCGCCGATCGCGATCGTGCAGCATATGCCAGCTCGCTTCACCAACGCCTTCGCCAATCGCGTCAACGGGCTCTCGGCGGTCACGGTGGTCGAGGCGACCGACGGGCTGGAGCTGCGGATGGGTCTCGCGGCGGTGGCCCCGGGCGACCGGCATATCGTCGTCGAGCGGCGAGGGGGGAGGGTGCTCTTGCGCTTGCTCGACACGCCGCCGGTGAACCGCCACAAGCCGGCGGTCGACGTGCTCTTCCACTCCGCCGCCGAGGTCTTGAAGACCGACGCCCTCGGTGTGCTGCTGACCGGGATGGGAGCAGACGGCGCCGTAGGGCTGGGCGAGATGAAGTCGGCGGGGGCGATCACCGTCGCTCAGGACGAGGCCAGCTGCGTCGTCTTCGGCATGCCGCGTGCCGCGATCGAGCGCGGCGCGGCAAGGGCCGTGCTCTCCCTCGAACAGATCGCCACGTTTCTCGCGGGACCGAGCGCCTGACCTAGGGAGCGCCAGCGAGGCCCCGTCCTGCGCGCTTTGTTCACGTTTTTCTGGGTCGCAGTACAGGGTAGAATCGCCGCATGACGCGCGCGCCTGCGGCTGGCTACAACCACGATCTTCGCTACAAGAATCGCGTGTTCCACGTGCAGACGGAGGTGTCCAATCCTCGAGGCGGAGCCGAGCAGTCGATCGGAGAGCGATCCAGGAGCGAGGTGTTGCAGGTCGCCACCGACGTCTTCTGCGAAGGTTTGGTGTTGCTCCACACCAGCACGAACTGCGCGGAGGCCGGCTGCCAGGACGAGGTCGCACGTCAGGATCTCGCTCAAGAGCAGCATAAGGCCCATATGCGCCGGCTCCTCCGTGGTCAGCTCGACCAGGAGATCGTTGTTCTCCTCGGCGAGCTCGAGCCCATCGCGCCGCAGGTGCGTCGCTATGTGCACTACCTCGAGCATCATGAGAGGACCTTCAGCGTCGAGACGCGCTTCCTCCGCGCGGTGACCACCGATATCTACTGCGATGCGGTGCTGATCGTCAGCGAGACCGTCTCGGCGGGCCCGGCGGCCGCCGACGACGTCGTGCGTCACTGGGCTCAAGATCAGCACAAGAGGATGCTCCGCCGACTACACGATGGGCAGTACGACGAGCGGATTGTCGAGCTCTTGGGGAGCTTGGCGCCACCTCCGATACCGCGCCGCCGCCCCGGGACGGGGCAGCTGCGTGCGCTCGAGTCGATCGCGACAGAGGCCTCCGAGTCCGAGGAGGTTGTGACCCTCGAGCACTACCATCACGCGATGAAGTACCGGGGCAAGCTCTTCGAGGCTGAGACGGAGCAGGTCGGCGGGGAGCACCCGCATGTCGTCGCCGAGCTCCGTTTGGGTGAGGAGGTGATCACGCGGAAGCTCCGGGAGCTTTGCCCCGAGGCAGCTCACGAGCGCGCGCGCTGTACAGCGAGAGCGCTACACAAGGAGCTGCTCATCGAGCTGAAGTCGGGCGAGCTCGACGACGTGATCGAGATCTTGGAAGAGATGTAATCGAGCTCTTGAAAGAGAGGCAGGGTCGTCGTACGCGCACCGGGCGGCGCCAATGACGACGAGAGGCCAACCAGAAGACGCCAGCTACCAGGGCAGAGGGATACCAAGGCGCTGGAGCTTCTGTTCAAGCTCGGATCGTTCTCGATTGCGCTTGAGGCCGCCCTTGGTGCTGGAGGTGGCGATGCCGAGCTCGTGAGCCTTGGCTAGCCCGGCCTCCGGCCCGTCTCTCTGGATCGCCGCGATCACCTCGAGGTCGAGGCGGGACAACGCGACGCTCTCCATCCGGTAGTCGACGAAGGCCTCCCAGGTGAGGGGGACCCAGCGCCGCACGAGCTCCTCTCCGATCAGGGTCGCGTAGGCGCGGATCTCCTGCTGGGCGTGGCTGTCCATGCGAAGCGCCAGGAAATGAAGCAGGTTATGGAGGTCGACCTTCCAATAGGCCTCAGTGTAGGTGGACAGGGGCAGGTCTTTGCGAGCCTGCTCCCGTGCCACGCCGGACGTGATGCGATGCTGATAGGTCGCCCGAGCTTGCTCTTGCAGCGCTCGTTCCCGATCGGTCAGGTCCTGACCAAGGGAGGCGTCGAGCTGCCCTGCGCTGCCCTGCCGGTTCTGGGCAGCCTGGAGGCGCCACTGGTCCGGGGCGGTCTGTTGCGCGGCGTCGATCGCCATCGAATAGCGCGTGGAGTACTCGTTGACGTTGGCCGTGCGGTGGCGGATCCACTGCCGCCAGCAATCCATCGGCACCCGGAGGTGAAGCTTCAGCTCGCACATCTCGAAGGGCGTCGTGTGCTGGTGACGTATCAGGTAGCGGATCAGACCCCGGTCTTCGTGGACCCGCTTGGTCCCTGCCCCATAGGAGACCCTCGCTGCTTGGACGATGGAGCTGTCGTCTCCCATATAGTCGATGACGCGCACGAAGCCGTCGTCGAGCACGGGGAAGGCTTGGCCGAGGATGCTGTCGAGTTCGGCTACCATCGGGCGGGGGAGGCGCTCAGGTTGCTCGTGGTGGGGCACCGGCGCTACTTCTCGGGAGCTGGCGCAGGCTTCTGGGCGTCGGCTGCTGTGGGCGTCTTCGCGTCAGCCGCGGGCGTCTTCGCGTCAGCCGCGGGCGTCTTCGCGTCAGCCGCGGGCGTCTTCGCGTCAGCCGCGCGCGTCTTCGCGTCAGCCGCGGGCGTCTTCGCGTCAGCCGCGGGCGTCTTCGCGTTGGGCGTCTTCGCGTTGGGCGTCTTCGCGTCGGGCGTCTTCGCGTCCGGCTTCTTGATCATGTCGATCCCGCCGAAGCTGCGGATGTAGGCCACCATCGCGGCGACCTGCGGCCGCAGGTCGGGGTGGGGGGGCATCGTCGGCGAGAGGCCGGTGCCGATACCACCTTTGAGGATCACCTTCGCGATCTGCATGTTCGAGGTCCGCTTCTGCCAGCCGAGGTCCGTGTAGTCACGCGGTGGCGGCTTCAAGGCGGCGCCAGCAGGACCATGGCCTTTGCCCTTGGGGCCGTGACAGCTCTGGCAGCGGGAGACATAGACCGCCTTGGCCTTGTTCAGGTCCTCGACGGTGACCTTGTCCGAGAGCATCTTTTGGCTTCGCTCACGGGCCTCATCCTGTTTCTCTTGGTAGGCGGCGAGGGCCTTGGCTGCGCGATCGCGGGCCAGGGCGTAGTTGCCCGATTCCGGGTTGATCCGCGCCCGGCTCGATAGATCGATGAAGACGAAGACAAAAAAGACGGTCATGAAAAAGAGCGAGCCGAAGAAGATGAGCTGGTGAAACTTCGTGTCGAACTTTAGGTGCATGAAGTAGCCGACCACCAGGCCGCCCTTGACCAGCGCGACGAGCATCGCGGCGTAGATCGCGAAGACGCCGAGACCCATATACGACACACTGACGGTGAGGACGGTCAACGCGATCAGCGCGCCGAAGACCCCAAAGTAGATCTTCAGCGGCATCACATGCACGTGGGGGTGTTCTTTATCGCCTGCAGAGATCATCGAACGACTCCTACTTCACCAGGTAGAGCAGCGGGAAGAGGAAGATCCAGATCAGATCGACCAGGTGCCAGTACAACCCGACGTTCTCCACGGGGGTGTAATACGCTGGGCTGAACTCGCTCTCACGGGCCGGCTTCCAAAACAGGTAGCGGCCACCAGCGCGTCGATAGACCCAGATGATGATGAAGATGCCGATCAGAACGTGCAGGCCGTGCAGACCGGTCATCGCGAAGTAGATCCCGAAGAATACGTGGGGCTTGCCCTTATAGAGCACGGAGAAGGTGTTGGCCCCCGCCGTCGATCCCCAGAGGTCTAATTGGTCGTTGGCCCCGTTATGAGCCATCCAGGTAATCAGCTGGTCCTTGGAGACCTTCAGCTGCTCGTTGGCGCGGCTGACGATCAGCGCCGGCATCTTCGAGGCCTGCAGCGCGGCGGCGATGGCGTCCTCGCTGACCGCGTAGCCGGGCTTGAAGCGATAGAAGACCTGCTCACGTTCCCGTGGAGCTTTCAGCCGGAAGGTGTGGGTGACGTATTTCTGCTGCTCTTTGCTGAGCAGGCCCACACCGTTGAAGTGGTTTCCAGGGAAGAGCCCATCGTGGAACTTATGCGTGTACTCGAAGTACTTTACGACCATGAATACACAGGCGAAGATGGCGGTCCAGATGAGCAGCCGCCGCAGCGATTTGACCGCGTTGACCTGGGCGGCGCGCACCGCCAGGGCCATGGTCAAGCTCGAGGTGAGCAGCACCACGGTGTTGAACGCGCCCATCGGGATGCTCAGGTGCTCGTGGGAGCTGAGCATCGTATCCGGATAGAAGTACCGGATGGCGGCGTAGGCGACGAAGGCGCCGCTGAAAAACAGCAGCTCCTGCGCCAAGAAGACCCACATCCCCAGCTTCGACGAGGCCTCTTGCTGGATCGACGAGTGGAAGTGGTGCTGTAGGTGCTCGGGGTGGTTGGGATCGTGAGAACTCATCGTGTTTGTCTCGTCGCTGGCTGATAATCCGTCTAGCCAACCTCGCGGCAGCATCTCGCCGCTCGCGAGCTAGTGCGCCTTGGCGCCCTCCGCGTCGTCGATCTCCGGGAAGTCGTAGGGACCCTTGGTGCAGACCGGGTCCTCGACAAAGTTATGAACTACCGGCGGGCTGGCGGTCTCCCATTCGAGGGATACGCCACCCCATGGGTTGGCCTCGGCGGCCTTGCCCTTCAAGAGCGACAAGACCAGGTTGACAAACATCGCCGCGATTCCGAGCGCGAGGATGTAGGCGCCGATCGAGGAGATGCCATGCCAGAACTCGAAGGTTGGCAGGAGATCAGGAGAGACGTCGCTGTAGGCGTGGTAGCGCCGCGGCATGCCTTTGGTCCCCAGCACGAACTGCGAGAAGAAGGTCATGTTGAAGCCGACGAAGATCACCAGCGAGTAGATCTGGCCAAAGCGCTCATTGTACCAGCGGCCCGTCATCTTCGGCCACCAGTGGTGGATCGCGCCAAAGAAGGCCACCACCGTGCCGCCCATCATCACGTAGTGGAAGTGGGCGACGACGAAGTAGGTGTCGTGGAGGTGGACGTTGGTTGAGAGCACCGCCAGAAAGAGGCCCGTAAGGCCGCCGATGGTGAAGGTGAAGATGAAGGACAAGCCGAAGATCATCGGCGTGTTGAAGGCGATCGAGCCACGATACAAGGTGGCGACCCAGGAGAGCACCTTGATCGCCGTAGGCAGGCCGACGGCGAAGGTCAACACGCTGAAGATCGCGCTGGCGAGCTCACTCTGGCCGCTGACGAACATATGGTGGCCCCAGATCAGAAAGCCGATCAGGGCGATCGCTAGCGAGGAGTAGGCGATGGCGCTGTAGCCGAAGATTCGTTTGCGGCTATGAACAGCGACCAGCTCACTGATCACCCCGAAGGCGGGCACGATCATCACATAGACCACCGGATGGGAGTAAAACCAAAAGAAGTGCTGGTAGAGCACCGGGTCGCCGCCGAGGGCGGGATCGAAGATGCCGATGCCGAAGGTCCGCTCGACCACCAGCAGAAGCAGGGTGATGCCGATGACGGGGGTCGCGAGGACTTGGATGATCGAGGTGGCGTAGAGTGCCCAGAGGAAGAGCGGCATCCGCTTCCAGGTCATCCCCGGGGCGCGCATCTTGTGGATCGTGACGATGAAGTTCAGGCCGGTGAGGATCGACGAGAAGCCGAGGATGAAGGCCCCGAGGGTCGCGGAGATGACGGCGGTGCCTGTCTCCGTGCTGTAGGGTGTGTAGAACGTCCAGCCGGTGTCGAGGGAGCCCGCGATGATCGAGTAGATCAGAAAACAGCCGCCGACGACGTAGATATGAAAGGAGAGGAGGTTCAGCCGTGGAAAGGCGACGTCCTTGGCGCCGATCATCAACGGCAAGAAGAAGTTACCGAGAGACGCAGGGATCGACGGCACGATGAACAAGAAGATCATGATCGCGCCGTGCAGCGTGAAGAGCTTGTTGTAGGTATCCGAGCTCACCACGTCGCCTGCCGCCGTCGCCAGCTCGTAACGCAGGCCGATAGCCAGCAAGCCGCCGATGGTGAAGAAGGTCAGGATGGCGCCGAGGTACATCAGCCCGATCCGCTTGTGATCGAGCGTGAAGAGCCAGCTCAGAATGCCACTGTGGGCCAAGAAGCTGCGCTCCTCGTGGCCGTTGGCGGTATCCACGGCTGTGGTCATGGTGGTCGTCCTCGCTCCTGGGGCTCTCCCGTCAGGCGGTGAGAGGCCGGGGTCCGTCACGCCCGAGTGGCGTGACACTGCGTTCTACTTGAATGACTTGATATAGGTGATCAGCGCGTTGATCTGCTTCTCTTTGAGCTGACCTGCGAAGGTCGGCATCACTGGCTGATAGCCCTTTACGACCTTGGCGTTCGGCTTGAGGATCGACTCCCGGATGTAGTTGTCGTCGATCTTCACCTTGCTGCCGTCAGCAAGCTGCTCCATCTTGCCGTAGGCCTTACCCAGCGGTGGGCCCGGGAGCCCCTTGCGGTCGGCGTTGGTGCTATGGCAGCCCACGCAGCCCTTCGCGGCGAAGAGCTTCTTGCCTATCTCGAGCGGGGAGCCGCCCATGCCGCCACCATCGTCGATCCACTTTTGGAACGCCTTGGCGCTGACGACCTTCACGCGGCCGATCATCCGTGAGTGTCCGTCGCCGCAGTACTCGGTGCAGAAGATGTCGTACTCGCCTCGCTTGTTCGCCTCAAACCAGAGCACGGTGTAGCGGTTGGGGAGCACGTCTCGCTTGATGCGGAACGCCGGGATGTAGAAGCTGTGTAGCACGTCCTCGGAGGACATGATCAGCTTCACGGGGCGGTTCTCTGGCACGACGAGGTGGGCTGTGCCGTCAACGTTCAGCTTCGGGTAGCTGAAGCTCCAGGACCATTTTTGGCCGACGACGCGGACCTCGATGGCGCCCGCTGGTGGGACGTTCATCTTCATCCAGCCGTTGAAACCCATCACGAAGATCACCACGAAGAAGACCGCTGGCACGATGGTCCAGGCGATCTCGAGGCGGTGGTTGCCCTCGATCGGGCTGGTCTTCTGGTTTGAACTGCGGCGCCGATACTTGACCATGAAGAGCACGGTCGCGCCGATGATGATGACAAAGGCGACGACGGATCCCCAAAGGATCACATCGAAGACCTGGTCGGTGCTGGCGGCGAAGGTCGAGGCCTGCTCGCCCATATATCCAGCGCCCGACTTGGCCGCCTTGACCGGTGCTAGCAATGTAGATATCAACGACATATCATCTCTCTCGTCGCTGCGACGATCCGCTGACGTGGGGGCTACTTCGTTGGCTCCGGCTTCGTGGCTGCGGCATCGTCGGCCTTCGCCGCCGTCTTCGCCGCGGGCTTGGCCTGCGCTTGCTTAGCCTGTCCTTGCGCTGGGGTCTCTGCCGCAGGCCTGGCTGCAGCCCCGGGCTTCGTCGCCGTCGCCGCGGATGTGGCCTTCGCGTCAGCCTTCTTGGCTTGGATCGGCTTTGGCGCGGGCGCGAGCAGCTTGGTGTTGCTCAGCAGCAGCTGCATCGCGCGACCGACAGGGATACGGTAGATCCCCCTCTTGGCGTCAACGACACCATAGCCGGCGATGGTCTTCTGGTCGCGGTCAGACACCCGCTTGAGCACCTTATCGGGCTTGGCTAGAAACTGCTCCTTGATCACCTGGTCGGCCTTATCGCCGAAGACCTGCCAGACGACCAGCAGGGTACCCAGCACGACGAGTGTGAGCGCAGCGAGCAGCCCAGCCATCATGCCTACGGGCACGTCGTCGGGCTGAACCTTTGCTTTGGGCGGTGGTTTGGTTGTCACGACGGTTCTCCCTAGACGTTCTCGAGGGTCACAGACTCGGTCAGCCGCGGATCCCTGGCGGGGACCAGCGGGCGGCGTCGCAGCTGCCAGCCAAAGACACCGAGGAAGACCCCGCCGATACCGACGAAGGTCGCTAGGTCGAGCAGGCTGAACTCGGCGCCCTCGGGGTTCACGCTCGGCATGATTTGCCAATAGAGGTCGATGTAGTGGAAGGAGAGCAGCCAGATCGAGGCGATCAGCAGCATCGCGGGGGCGCGCTTGATCGCGCGGGCCATCAAGAAATAGAAGGGGAGCGCAAAGTGGCCCACGGCCAACACGACGGTGACGGACTTCCAGCTGCCGGTCCAGCGATGCTGAAACCACATCGTCTCTTCCGGGATGTTGGCATACCAGTAGAGCATATACTGAGAGAAGGAGATGTAGGCCCAGAAGACGACAAAACCGAAGAGGTACTTGCCGAGGTCATGATAGTGCTCGACGGTGATCACCTCTCGGAGCACGCCGCTCTGGCGGAGGCCGAAGCTGATCAGCGTGATGAAGGCGAAGATCGCCAGGCAGCTGCCCGCAAAGTAGTAGACGCCGAACATCGTCGAGAACCAATGCGGGTCCAGCGACATGATCCAATCGAAGGAGGCGAAGGTCTGGGTCAGACCGTAGACTAAGATCGCCGGCGGGGCGATGCGCTGCAGCTTCCGCGTCAGCGCAGGGTCACCGTTGGTGTCTTGCTGCGTCGAGGCCTTGTGGAAATAGACGGTTAGCCCAGTCCAGAGGAGGAAGTAGAGGGCAGCGCGGACCCACCAAAAGGGTAGGTTGAGGTAGGATGCCTTGCCCTTGAGGATCGGGTCCGTCTCCACCGCGTGGTGGTGAGTCCAATGGTAGAGGTCGTGGTTGCCCCAGATCAAAAAGGGCAGCGCTAAGAGCCCCATCACCGGTAGCACGATCATCGCGTTCTCGGCGATGCGGCGCACCACGATGCTCCACCCGGCCCGCGCGGCGTATTGCACGACCACGAAGAAGAGCCCGCCGAGGGCGATGCTCAACCAGAACATATACGCTGTCAGATAAGAGGCGTAAAAGACCTTCGCTGGGGCGCCCTGTTTGAGCCAGAAGGCCGCGACGAAGCCAAGCACGCCAAGCACCAGGCCAATCATCGGCAGCCGGTTCCAGCCACTATGGGCCGGTAGCCGCAGGTCGCTCTCCTTGAGGGAGACGTGTCCGTGGCTCACTGCTTGCCTCCCTTCGCCGTCCACCCGCGGCTGCGGGCGATGTTGGAGGGGATCTGGTCGAGGGTGGCGCCACCGGCGATCTGCAGCACGCGGACGTAGGCGGCGATGGCCCAGCGATCACGTACGGGGATCTGGGCGGCGAGGCTCGGCATGTTGCGGATGCCGTATTTGATCACCCGGTAGAAGTGGCCCACCGGCTCGCTGCGCAGCCGCGGCTCCATATACGATGTCGGCGGCACGGTGATGTTGCGGGTGCGCAGGATGCCCTTGCCGTCGCCTGCCATGCCATGACAGCGCGAGCAGTAGACGGTGTAGCGCTTCTGGCCGCGCTCGAGCAGCTGCTTGTTCAGGCGGAGGGGGACCCGTGGGCTCGGCTTGCCCGCGAGCAGCCCCTCATAGAGCAGCTTGCTCTCGCGGAGCTCGCCCAGGGCGATGGTGCCTTTGATCTGCGGTCGCATCGCCCGCCCATTCTTGAAGAAGGGGTTCTCCTCCTGCGCCTCGAACTTCTTTTGGAAGTCCATGTTCTGCTGCAGGTGGATCGGCGGATTCTGGCTCTTGTTGCCGCGGCAACCGGTGAGGGCTAGCCCCATAGCGAGGGCCGGCAACAGCAAGCGTCGCGCGCTGTGATGAACACGTGCCATCAGTCTTCCACCATCTCGATGTAGGTCGCGCCGATTTCCTTGAGGAAGGCGGTCGTTTCTTTCGGATCGAACTTCGAGTCAGCCGCTTCGATCGCGATGAAGAACTTGTCGTCGGTCGCCCGCTCGAAGCGCTCGCTGTTGAAGAGCGGGTGGTAGAACTGCGGGAGCCGGTTGAAGTGCAGCATCGTGAGCAGCGAGGTCAGGGCCGCGAAGAGCACGCCGAGCTCGAAGGTCACCGGGATAAACGCCTGCCACGAGAAGAAGGGCTTCGCGGCATAGACGATGGGGTACGCCGTGGTGTTGATCCACCACTGCAAGGTCATACCGCTCGAGGCGCCGAGCATGCCCATGAAGAACACGACCCAGGGCAGCTTCGAAGGCGGGAGCCCCATCGCCTTGTCCAGGTTGTGCACCGGGAAGGGCGTGTAGGAGTCCCACTTGGTGAAGCCGGCGTCGCGCACCTTCTCGCAGGCGGTGAAGAGGGTCGCCGGGCTCTCGTACTCGGCCAGCACCCCGTAGAGCTTCGTCTCGCTCTTGTCGGCGGTAGTCTTAGCCATGGCTCAAGCCTCCTGCCCTGCGGCGTGACCTTCGGCGTGGTCTCCGTCGTGGTCTCCGTCGTGTTCATCGTGCGGGTGATAATGCGGATCCGCCTCGGGGACGACGATCTTCACCTCCGCGATCGCGACCATCGGCAGGAAGCGCACGAAGAGCGAGAAGAGGGTGAAGAAGAGGCCGAAGCTGCCGAGGAGCGCCGCGATGTCGAAGAAGGTCGGCGAGTAGTAGGACCAGCTCGAGGGCAGGAAGTCGCGGTGCAGGGAGGTCACCGTGATCACGAAGCGCTCGAACCACATCCCGATGTTGACGAAGATCGAGACGACGAAGAGCACCTTTACGTTGGTGCGCAGCTTCTTGAACCAGAAGATCTGCGGCGAGATCACGTTACAGCTGACCATGATCCAGTAGGCCCAGGCGTAGGGGCCGAAGGCGCGGTTCTGGAACGCGAAGGACTCATAGGGGTTCTGCCCGTACCAGGCGATGAAGAACTCCATCCCGTAGGCGTAGCCAACGAGGGTACCGGTCAAGAGCACGATCTTCGCCATGTTCTCGAGGTGGCGGACGGTCATGATGTGCTCGAGCTTGAAGATCCAGCGCGAGATGATCATCAGCGTCATCACCATCGCAAAGCCGCTGAAGATCGCGCCGGCGACAAAATAGGGCGGAAAGATCGTGGTATGCCAGCCTGGCAGCTGCGACGTCGCGAAGTCGAACGACACGATCGAGTGCACCGAGAGCACCAAGGGCGTGGCGAGGGCGGCGAGCAGCATATAGGCGCGCTCGTAGTGCAGCCAATGCTTGGTCGAGCCGCGCCAGCCGAGAGAGAAGACGCCGTAGGCGATCTGTCGGGCCTTGGTCTTGGCGCGGTCACGAAGCGTGGCGAGGTCTGGGATCAAGCCCATATACCAGAAGACGATCGAGACGGTGCCGTAGATCGAGACGGCGAAGACGTCCCACAGCAGGGGGCTTCGGAAGTTCGGCCAGGCGCCCATCTGGTTGGGGATCGGGAAGACCCAGTAGAGCAGCCAGACGCGGCCGACGTGGATCGTCGGGAAGGAGAGGGCGCAGACGACCGCGAAGATCGTCATCGCCTCAGCGAAGCGGTTGATCGACGTGCGCCACTTCTGTCGAAACAGGAAGAGCACCGCGGAGATCAGTGTACCCGCGTGGCCGATACCGACCCAGAAGACGAAGTTGACGATGGCCCAGCCCCAGTCGACGGGGTTGTTCAGGCCCCAGACGCCGATGCCCTCATAAAACAGCCACGCTGTGCTGACGCCATAGACGCCCATCAGCGCTGCCGACACGCCGAAGAAGAGGTACCAGGCGCGCGGCGGCACCCACTCAGCCGGTCGGCAGACCGCCTCGGTGATGCCGTGAAAGCTGCGATCGCCGATGACGAGCGGCGCTCGCCCCTCTACCGGATCGGAGAGGTTGGAGGCAAGCTCGGCGTCGGTCACACTGTTGTGTGCCATGATCACACCAGCTCCGGATTCGGGTTACGGATCTTGGCCAGGTAGGTCGTCCGTGGCCTGGTGTTGAGGTCGGCCAGCAGCGCGTAGTTGCGAGTCTGCCGCTTGGCCTTCGACACCGAGCTCGAAGGGTTGTTGACGTCGCCGAAGGTGATCGACTGCGTTGGGCAAGCTTGCTGGCAGGCGGCCACGATCGCGCCGTCGGGGACCACGCCATTGCCGTTGACCTTCGCGTCGATCCGCGCGGCGTTGATCCGTTGCACGCAGTAGGTGCATTTCTCCATCACGCCGCGGAAGCGTACGGTGACGTCCGGGTTGCGTTGCATCGCCAGCAGGGGATGGGTCTCGTCTTCGCGCTTGGTGTAGTTGAAGAAGTTGAAGCGTCGGACCTTGTAGGGGCAGTTGTTGGCACAGTACCGCGTGCCGATGCAGCGGTTATAGGCCATGTCGTTCAGCCCCTCGGGGCTATGCGCCGTAGCGCCGACCGGGCAGACGTTCTCACAGGGCGCCGTCTCACACTGCTGGCAGCCCACAGGCTGCGTGATCATGGTCACATCATCGACCGCCGGGAGTCCGTCTTTGTACGTTGGCGCGGCGAAGTAGCGGTCGAGGCGGCCCCAGTGCAGCTCGCGACCGTTCATGACCTCTTTCTTGCCCACCGTCGCGACGTTGTTTTCGGCCTGGCAGGCGACCATACAGGCGGTGCAGCCGATGCATGTCGAGAGGTCGATGCACATGCCCCACTGTTGCCCCGTGGTCACCACCGTCTCGGCGTAAATCGACGTCAGCTTCTCGTCGGGGAGGACCTGCGCCGCGTTCTTGGCGAAGTTCATCTTCCCAGGCGTCTTCTTGCGCTCCTTCTCATAGTCTCGGTACTCTTGGAGCGTCGCCTCGATCGCGATCGGGCGCTTCTTGCCGGTGATGGGTTCGACCATCGTGCCGTGCTCTTGGGTGCACGCCAGCTTGTAAGACCCG
>PDWI01004511.1_pt1 | contig 19412 bp, 14 predicted proteins | sample 1430891 | NCBI WGS metagenome assembly PDWI01 (sample SAMN01162508, study PRJNA174530) | Oral metagenome, whole genome shotgun sequencing project. | biome: Marine environment; feature: Marine mammal; material: Swab sample of the gingival sulcus; isolation source: swab sample of gingival sulcus...
ATGCCTCCGCTAACATGAGATGGATCTCTCTCCCAGCACGTCCGCCCACAAGGGCTTTCTCCAGAAAAACGACCGCCTGCATCCATTTTTTCATCCGGACACAGGCCCGCCCCATAAATTCGTAGACTTCCCCGTGCCGCCCCGCCGGCAGACAACGCAAAGCATCCTCCCCCAAACTCACAACGCCGACACCATCAGGCACATCCTCTGCCAACATCACCTGCATCAGCGCAACCATAGCCTCGCCATTTTCACCGTCCTCATCAATAGCCAACCTCAGAAGCCGTTTTCTTTCTTCAAAATTTCCGGAGCCCAACCCGGCCAGAGACAGGGAAAGCCTGGACTTCAAAGCTCCACGCGCCCTACCGGAGGCTTTCTTTACGCCGCTCAAGATTCCGCGGACACGTTCCTTTAACTCCGGTTCTTTCTCAGAAATATATGCGAGTGCCTCGACAGCCTGCAAATGCTCCGGCTGGGCGCGCAACACCCCTTCCAGTTCATCTACAGCCTTGCCAAAATCCACTACAGCACCATCACCGCCCAGTCCAAGAAATCCGAGTGCCCTGTGATAATGATATGCCATCCGCAACGCCCTCACCTGCACAGCCTCAGGATTTCTAGCTCCCGCCCTCCTGTTATACTGCGCCTCCAAACGCCGTATCACAATCTCAGCATTTTCATACCTTCCAAGCAATATCGCACTCAGAGCATACCTGGTACGCATGGAAAGGGAGCGCCGGCTGCTCCGCACCCCCTGGCCAAGGGTAGAGAAAATGTGCAACATCTCCTCGCGCAACGCCAAATCATCGCCCTCCTGCCTCGCCACATGGGCAAGCTGGACGTGCAAACCCGGATGGGGGCTTTGCCCGTGCGTCACCGCATCCAGAAGCACGCCAACCGCATCGTTCCTCTTGCCCAGAGCTGCAAACACCGCCGCCCCAGGTGACGCTGTGCCAAAGTCACAACGGCATCACCCTCCCTCAGAACCACACCGAGCCCATCTTCACTATCGGCCAAGGGGAAAGACCTGATCGCATCCACCTTGAAATACCCCAGCTTGTCCTTTGCCATCCACAGGTGCGCCTTACCATGCACAGCAGGGGCATCAGCGGAATCCCCAAGGCGGGCCAGCCTGCCCATAATCACCCGCGCCTCCTCCAGCTCACCCTCTTCCGCCTTCAACAAGGCCTCCTCATACCGCTCCTCCTCCGTACCAGACAACGCCGCCAGCACCTCCCCATATTCCTCATCCTTCCTCGTAACCTCCTGGCTGAGCCAAGCCCCGATAACAAGCAACGTGCCTATCAACAAAGTATACAGATACACACCCCTCCTGCGGGAGAAGTGCCTTTTGATTTTCCGTGGTATCCGAGGTATCCCCATAAGTCAACTTGATGAACTACAACCCAATAAGCAGGCAATATCCCGCTCCGGCAACAAATCCAGTTTCCACAGGCAATGCAAGCCAAGATTTCCCCGTCCTACAGCGACCCTATCCAGAGGACACGTCCGCAGGGCATTTCTAAAAACCTGCTTTCTGACAGCCGCGCAGAAAAATTTTCAGCTCCAAGGCGGTGGCGTGCCCTGCTATCCATGGATAACAGGGGATGACACCAACGCAGGTGATGGAAATTTTTCCAAGTGGATGGAGGGAATGAGGTTTTTAGAGATGCCCCGTAGCCAATATCCCCCCATACTTGGCAGCAAGACCATCCAGATCAAAATGGGAGGACACATACTTCAACCCGTTCTCCCCCATCCGAGCCAGCTCTCCACGGGGGGAGTCCGCCATTTCCTCCAGCCTCCCGACCAGCTCTTCCTCGTTCTCAGGCTCCATTGCAACCCCTCCTCCGCTCTCCAGCACAAGTCGTTTTGCATCACCCTCCACACCGATCAGTATCGGCCTGGCCAGCCCCATGGCCTCAAAGATCTTTGACGGCAACACCGTCTCAAACAGCGGAGTTCTTCGCAAATGCACAAAACTCACATCCGTCGCCCCCAGAATCCCCGGAACCTCTCCCTTCTCACAACGCCCCGTAAAAACAACATTGTCCAGCCCCTTCGCTTTCGCCTCAGCCTCCAGCTCAGCCCGCACCGCACCATCCCCCACGGCAAGCAACCGAATATCATCCCTCCGCCGCTTCTTCAGCAGCTCAGCAGCCCTGATATAGACACTCAAGCCGCTCGCCATCCCAATCGTCCCGATATAGCCGCATACAAACTTCCCCTCCAGCCCCCACTTTTTCCTGAAATCACCCGCAGCAGCCACATCCACCTCAAGCGACGACACATCCACACCGTTGGTGACAATGGATATATCCTCCTGCCTCACCCCGCGCCCGACCAGCCTGCGCCGATATCCCCCGCCCACAGTGACAATATGGTTCGCGGCGGCATACATCCGCAGCTCAAGAAACTCCAGCAAACGGAACAACATCCCCCCGGACATCGCACCGACAGCACCAATCGACTCCGGCCAGATGTCACGGATCTCCAGAATAAAACGCGGACGCCTGGAAAACGGACGCGTCAACCGGAACCACCACTTCAGCAGCACACCCGCCCATCCGCAGAAAAACTGGGGCGAAGTCGCGATCAGCACATCAGGCCGCCGCATCCACACACACCGCGCCACTGCACTCAGCATGTAGGACACGTAATTAACGATCCTGAGCAGCGTCCCCTTGTTCGGAGCCAGCCACGTCCAGACCCGGATCACCTCCACACCGCGGACAGTCTCACGCTGGGGAAAAATCCTGTTCGCGTAACCGTCATACACCACCCCATTCGGCACATTGGGAACGCCAGTAACCACCGTGACCTCATGCCCGGCTTTTACCCAGCGCTCCGCCATCGCAGCCACCCGCGTGGCTGGCGCATTCCCCTCCGGCGGGTAATAATGTGTTAGAAAAAGAATCTTCATATGGCAGAACCCCGGCTATATCACTCCGGGCTTTTTTCTATCGAGTAACCAAACTCCGCAAACGGAGGCAACGCATCCTTATGGATCTCCACCACCGTCCGCTGCTCTTGGCGGGCAAACCTGAGACAACAATCCCGGCTTACAAGCTCCACCCGGTCCGCCCCCCTCACCCTTATCGTGAACCGCACCCCACCTTTGTTGCACACCACAAGACCACCCTCCCTGCGGACATCAACCCCAGGTGCCAAATGAATACGGGAAACCAAGCCCGCCTTCCGCGACACCTCCACACGATCCCCCACTTCCAGCACCCCGCCATTCCAAACCACCCGCCGACGATGAACCGCCCGGCAAGCAAGATGCCTGTAACCACCATGAGATGCCTCCAGCACAAACCCATCCGCAGTCCCCTCCCAGCAGCCCACATGCGGAACACACCTCCTGCCCACCCGGAACCCCCCCCACACCTCGGCGGAATTTTCCCCGTCCACCTCAACCGTGCTGTGCGCCGCAGTGGAACAGTCATAATCCCGGAGAGCACCCGCCTCATACGTTCCCACACCCGTATCCGTCACCACTCGCTCCCCTTCCAGACTCATTTCAAAAGAGAAATAATCCGCATGCGCGTGCCCGGGCTGGTGGTCCGGCCCCACAGCACCCGCATCCACCACCACATAATCCCCACCCGATCGCATCCCGTAATACCCGGCATCCGGCAGTGCCCATGCACCCTCCTCCCCATCCCCTGACCAAGGGTCACTGTAAACCCCCAAAGCCGCGTCATTCAACAAGGCAACACCCCCGTCAGGATGCCGCAAACAGCCCAGCGCCAGACGCATCCTGCCCACGCACTCCCGCACCACCTCACGCACACGGCCACTACCGACACCACCCAGCATATCCAGCACCCACAGCATCCGCAAATGATACATCGGGGAGCGCTCATAATGCATCCCGTCCGCAAGAACCTGCTCGCCCACCTCCCGTTCCAGCAGCGGCACCACCCTACCCAACAACCTCTCCGCCCCCTCCCCGGACCACAGGGAACCCACACAAACAAGTGCCGCGAGATTCTCCAGCAAATGGTTCGCCTGAATATGCGTCTCAAGATTCCTCCCAAGCCACTCCACCTGACGGTTTACCGATGCCGTCAGCTTGTCGCGGAACTCCGCGTCCATACCCACCATCTCCCAATACCGGCCACAGAAAAGCAACGACCAGTTCATCAGCCTGAGCGACAGCGGATACGGCTCCCACCCACACGCACCTCTCAATGGCGGGTGCCTGTCTATCCAGTCCGCCGTCAGCCGCCTGGCGTCTTCCCATCCCGCACACTCCCCCTGCGACAACGACCACAGCCAGTCAAAATAATGTAAATTATACTGCCACAGCCTCGGCAACCCCGGTGCCGTCCAGTCCGGGCTGGCACCCAAATCCGCACTCAACCCGACAAAACAAAACCGCCCCGCCGCAAGCTCCTCCGCATCCTGGCCCGGCACCGGAGCATGCCCATACCCGTTTTCACAGCTACCAGGCCACTCCAGCCCACCGCCCGCAGGCATCCTCGCCGGATCACGCAAGACACGCTGCACACGCACCCTCACCTGCCCCGCAAGCTGCTGCCAGCGCAAGTGCCTCAACGTGCGGAAATATCGCCCCGGATCAGACATTCAAAATCCCCTACGACTTAAAACACCCGCAAGTATCAATGACCACCTTGTCATCCAGCAACGCCCGGTGAATCGACTTAAATTCACTGTGAGCAACCAGCATCACCACAATATCCGCCCGGCGGACAGCCTCCTCCGCATCAGCCAGCAGCACCCCGCCGGAAAAACCACCCGGAAGCTCCCGGACATACGGCTCGACAACCAACAACTCCGCATCATCAATCCCCGACAACTCACGCGCAATACCCAACGCCGGACTCTCCCTAAGATCATCCACATCAGGTTTAAAAGCTAACCCCATACACGCAATCACCGGAGCCTTGAAGCGCGACGCCTTCCGCCTCACCTGGTCAAGGACGTACGCAGGCTTCGAGTCATTCACCTCGCGAGCCGTCCTGATCAGTCTCGATTCGCCGGGAGCCGCAGCTACAATAAACCACGGGTCCACCGCAATACAGTGTCCGCCAACACCCGGCCCCGGATTCAGGATATTCACCCTCGGGTGCCTGTTGGCCAGCCGGATCAGCTCCCACACATCCACACCCAGCGAATCACAAATCCTCGAAAGCTCGTTGGCAAAAGCAATGTTCACATCACGCGACGAGTTCTCCGTCAGCTTCGCCAGCTCAGCCGTGCGCGCATCCGTCAGGAAAATGTCCGCCGTACAGAAACACGCATACAGATCACGCGCCATCTCACTTGCCCGCTGTGTCAAACCACCCGCAATCCGGTCATTCGTCACCAGCTCCTTGAGCATCTGCCCAGGCAAAATCCTCTCAGGGCAATGGGCAAAATGATAATCGTCAACACGCGCACCACTGCCCAGCTCGTCCATCAGCCAGTCCCGCATCTTTTCCGTCGTCCCCACCGGACTCGTCGACTCCAGAATCACCAACGCCCCCTTCTCCACCACAGCAGCCAGACTCCGCGTTGCGGACTCCACATAACTCAGGTCAGGCACCCTGCTGCCGTCAGGCATCTCGTCAAATGGCGTCGGCACCGCAATGATGTAAACCCCTGCCCGTGCAGGCGACGTCGCCGCAGTCAGGTTTCCACTCTGCACAGCAGCCTTCACCAGAATATCCAAGTCCGGCTCCTCAATGTGAATCCGGCCATCGTTAATCGTATCCACCACCTCCTGCACCACATCCACCCCAAGCACTTTCTTGCCCTTGGTGGAAAAAATAGATGCCGTCGGCAGGCCGATATACCCCAGCCCGAGTACACAGATGTCATAGGCGTCTTCCGCCGTGTTTATGTTGTTTTTCATAACTTGTTAGTGTTATACCAATGAGGAAAAGGAGAGCTGCTATTTTGAAAGGGTGGGGCCTATAAATGGCTCGCCCCATGAACCGGATCATAACCAACTTGGAGTGCGGTAGCTTGCTGCCGCTCTGTGGCCAGCGGGGCTTGCCCCGCGTGGTGCAACCAGCGCAACAAACACAGTGTGAGTAAGTTATATCCACCCACTGGGTAAGCCGCCAAGGTCTATCAGCCCGAACCACTTTTCAACGCAACTTGTTGATCCTGACGACCACCAGACTACCAGACTCTACAATCCGCAACTGCGGATTGTAGGTTTAAGACTGTCTTTCCGCGAGATCCAGCGTCCAGCGGGTTACCTCGATCAGTTCCTCCGCAGGAATCGGCGAAGGCTCACCCCTGCGGACAGCATCCAGAAACCGCTTCACCTCCTCCTTGTGCCCCTTGTCCTGCCCCGGTGTGCTGAACTTCTTAAACCCCTTCCACCCAGAGCCTGTCGTCCTGCGGAAATTGTCACAGCACAGCATCCGTCCCGCCGCAAAAACCTCCAGCCTCTCCTTCGGGAAATCCTTATGCCCGTTGGCGAAATAATGCACCGTCCCCACCGAGCCGTCAGCAAAACGCAAGTTCAGGTTCACCGTATCACCCAGCTTGCCCTCCTCGCCACCCAGATAATCCGCGCTGGCATGCGTAATGGCGGCACCCGCCAAAAAACGCAGCAAGTCAATAAAGTGGCACGCCTCCCCAATCACACGCCCACCGCCCACAGCCGGATCTTGCGTCCAGTGATCCGCAGGGATCGCCCCCGCATTCACCGTCATCACAAAACTCTTCGGTGCCCGCACACCCTCCAGCAGCGACTTAATCTTCCGCGTATGCGGCGAAAAGCGGCGGTTAAACCCAACCATCACCAGCGAGCGCCCCCCGCTAACCAAAGGCTCCAGCTCATCCAGCTCCGCACGGTTCATACAGAGCGGCTTTTCCACAAAAACACGCTTCCCGGCCTCCAGCGCCTTCTTCACCAGAGCGGCGTGGCTGTTGTGCGGCGTCGTAATGAACACCGTGTTTACCTCCCCATCCGCCATCACCGCATCCGAGTCCGTCGAAGAAGACTCAAAGCCAAACTTCTTTGCCGCATGCGTCCCCGTCACACCGGTGCCGGACACAATCGTCTTCAGCCGCGCAGCCTGCCCCTTCAATGTCGGCAACAACATCCGCGTAGTAAACCCTCCCGCACCAATAAACGCCAGCGAAGGCTCACCGGACGCACCCACGCCCGACGGCGCAGACGCCGCAACCGTGCGCTCCCGTTTTTCATCCCCCCCGGCGTACTCCAGCACAATACCCAGAGCCCCCCCCTCACTCACCGTCTCATAAGCCTTCAGCGCGTCATCAAAACCATAACGGTGCGTCACCAGCGAGCTGACATCCAGCCGCCCCTCCGCCATGAGCTGCAGCACAGCCTCGAAATTCCGCTGCTCCGTCCACCGCACAAACCCGACCGGGTAATCCAGACCCAGCTTCTCATAAGCCGGATCGTAGCGACCAGGCCCATACGAACACGACACCTGGAAGCTAAGCTCCTTTTCATAAAAATCAGCACGGTTAAGCTGCAAACCCACCACCCCCACCAGCACCACACGCCCGCGCTTGCGACACATCGTGGCCGCCTGCTGCATCGGCTCATTACTCTTGGTCGCCGCCGTAATCAGCACCCCGTCCACTCCCACACCCCCGGACCACGCCTCCGCCACCGCCACCGGATCCTCACCCTTCGCCAGCGACACCGTCTCCGCCCCATACCCGCGCGCAAGCGCAAGCTTCTCCTCATCAAAATCAATCCCCAGCACCCGGCATCCGTGGGCACGCAGCATCTGCACACACAACAGCCCGATCAAACCTAGCCCCGTAACCACCACCCGCTCCCCAAGCGTCGGCTGCAACAGCCGGATACCCTGGAGACCAATCGCCGCCACCACCGTAAACGACGCCGCCTCGTCACTCACACCGTCCGGCACCGCCGCACACAGGTTCCGTGGCACAGAAACCACCTCCGCATGATTCCCGTTGGAAACCACACGGTCACCCGCCTTCAAAGTGACATCCCCCGCCGCAGGCTCCAGCACCCTGCCCACATTCGAGTAGCCCAGCGGGATCGGCTGGTCCAGCTTCGCCCGCACCGCCTCCACCGTCGTCCTGAGACCGTCCGTCCGTACCTTTTGGAGCACCTGCTTCACCTTGTCCGGCTGCTGCCGCGCCTTGTCGAGCAAGTTCGCCTTGCCAAAGTCCAGCAGCATCTTTTCCGTCCCCATGGAGACAAGCGTCGCCGAAGTCTCAATCAGCAAATTGCCAGCAGGCTTCCGCGGACAAGGCACATCAGCCAACACCGTCTCACCCGAACCAAGGTTTTGTAAAATCTGTTTCATCCGTATTTTGTGTAGTAAAAAATCAATCGTTCTCGGGAGTGCCTACAGCCATTCTGCAGGCCTCCTGAAACCCCTGAACCGAGGCATCATATTTCCATGCCTGAACAATCTCCCGGGAACGCCCACCCATACGCGCATAATCATCCGCAGACGCCCTTGACATCCGCACCAGCGCCATGGCCAAATTTTCAACCGTAGGCCCCTGCACCAACTCGCCATTACCATCCTCCGTCCCAGAACACAGCAAATCCGCATGCGCCCCCACCTGCCCGGACAACACCACCGGAAGGCCACACGCCATCGCCTCGTTGACCACCACCCCCCACGGCTCGACCCTGGACGGCAAAACAAAATAATCCGCCGCCGCATAAACCAGCGGTAGCTCGTCCATCTGCAAGAACCCGGAAAAAACAATCGGCAGCCCCTCCGCCATCTCCTCAAGCCGGGCACGTTCCGTCCCGTCACCAACAATCACCAACAACGGACGATCCCCGTCATCCATCTCCCTCATCGCCCTGATCAGGAGATCCACCCCCTTGACCCGGATCAGACGCCCCACAAAAACCGCGACACGCCGCTCACCACACCCCCAGCTCTTCCGCAAACCGGCTACCTCCTCCCGGCTTATCCCCTCCATCTGTCGCTCGTAATACTCCACATCCGGGGTATTCGCAAAAACCCGAATCCGACCTTCGTCATAACCTTGTGATACCCAGTAACGCCTGCCCAAAGTCCCTGTCACCAGAAACGCCCCGGCCTTAAACAATACCGGGTGCAGCAAAGTCCGCTTCAACGCCGCCTTCACCCCCTCCCTCTCAATCCACGTCTCACCCTGCATCACAAACGGCGTGTTTGTCAGCACGCAGTATGCAATCGCCATCATCATCGTTGGATGGTTGTAACCAGCAATCACCACCACATCCGGCTTCTCAGAACGCAACCGGGAAATCACCGGCCAGTTGACCCTGATGTAATTCCCCTTCCCTTTGGGGATATGCCACCCACCCAGCACCTCATGCCTGACACCGTTCAGCTCACCCAAGTCCCACGGGCGGGTGCCACTCTTCCACACACAGAATGCAACAAACAAATCCATCCCCTCAGACGCCGCCAACTTTTCAAAAAGTGGGTTTTTATACGGAGTGGGAGAAGAACACAGAAGAAAAACTTTCATAACAGCTATAACGACATCAGTTTACCTCCGACCTTATCCAGCGGTACTTACCGGACTTCTCTGCTTCCAGCTTAGGCACCCTCTTGAAAAGAATCAGAAAATCATCACCCACCTCCCCTTGGATTTTTCCACGGACAGCATCCATGGTGGCATCATCCAGCGGCACCTGCGAGGTGTAGGACACCGTCACACGCCCCAGCCGGTCCTGCACAATCTGGAAGCGATCCACCTGCTGGAGCGGTTTGACCGCATGCGTGAACACCACTCCCGGAACAGCCGTGCCATCCTGCTTACGAATCACATCATAAGTCCGCCCCCTGACCTTGCTAATATACTTGCAATCAAGCCCGCCCGACTCGTCCAGGCACACCGCCCTGTCACCCGTGTCATAGCGGATCACCGGCACCTGTTTCCGCCTCAGACACGTTATCACGATCCTTCCCTCCTCGCCATAACCCACAGGCTCATCCCCGGCATCCAACACCTCAACCACAAAATGACTCTGTATCACCTTCAGCCCCTCCCTGCCACGGGCGGTATACGCCACGGCACCAGCCTCAACCAACCCGTATTCCTCGAACACCTCACACCCCATCACCTCGCCAATCAAATCCGCCTGCCAATCATGCAACACCTCACCCGTGGACATGACCAGGCACTCCTTCCCAGGAACAGAAAGCCCCAGCTCCCTGTGCATACGCGCAATCTCATACAGCGCGCTGGCATAACCAATGATGTAATCCGGCTTGTCCCTGTGCCACGCGCGATTGAATCTCCTGACCGCTGCCTCGGAAAGGTCATACGCCGGGATCACCCTCCTGTTTGCCAGCGCATCAAGCACCCTGCGCTTGCCCAGCTTGACCCGCCCGCCAAGCCCCCGCCCCATATACTTGCTGTGCCCCCACACACTCAAACACCGCGACCACGGGTGAACCCCCCACCACGCACGCCCCTCAATCATCGCCGCTTTAACCACATCTGAAGCCAATGGATCTGTAAAACTAGTCACCGGCGCCCCCGTCGAACCGCCAGAAACAGACCGCCCGGGAACACCATCACAGTCACGCGACACAAACGCCTCCGCAGACGACCTCAGCTCGTCTTTGCTGATAACCGGAAATTGATTCAAATCCTCCAAGCCACCCGCCAGAGACAGGTCACGCAGCCCCTCATAAAAAGGAACCTCAGTCACGGCGCGACCCAAAACATCATGCAGCCATTGATTACGCACAGCCTGCCCTTCTTCCGACACCCCGCCAGTCATCGACAGGGAGTCGGCCAGCACTGACTGCGTGGCTCGGCCACCTAACTTCTCAAGAAGCTGCCACCCGCCATGCCTGAGTATGGACTGCCACACACGCATTAGTCGTCAGTCCGGTTGATCACCTTGGAAACCTCCTCGTGCTTCTCCATAATCGCGTCCAAACGCTCCGGGTGAAGAACCAGCTCCATCACCTTACACTCAATCTGGGTAAAATACACAAACCTTGAAAACGCAAATGCCAACCCCGGAAGACCGTCCAAAAAACCAAGTTTGATAAAATAGGAATGGACAAAGTAAAGAAACCCCGACCCAGGCAGCTTCCTGAGTAACCTCTTCAACGCCCGCCGGAACGGGGGATAACTCTCCTCAATCTTACCTAACCGGAGACGATGCACCGCCTCCAAATCCGAATACCTGTTGTGCCTCTGGTAATAGTGAAACAAACTTTTGCAATCACGGTGGATCGCGTGCGCCTTCAACACACCCACCTCACCGTCAATTTGCGGCTGGTAATTCCCCTCCACCTCCCACATCGTGGAAACCAAAATCTCATTCGTCGGCACGAATCTGGCCTTTCCCCTCCGGAAAAAAATCAGCTTCATCGAGTGACTCCCATACTTGAGCCTCCTGCCCAGAAAATAGTTGTCGTAATGAACAAAAAACGCCTGTTTACCAGCCCCCCCACCAACAACCCGGGCAATTTCCTCTGCAAGGGCAGACGTAACCTCCTCATCAGCATCCAGCATCAGAATCCATTCATGTTTGATGTCAAGATTGTCAATCGACCATTGCTTTTTCTTGGGAAAGCGGCCGTTCCACTCCCAGTCCACCACATTCGTATTCGGATAACTCCTCGCTATTTCCCGGGTCGCATCCTCACTCGCGGAATCCACCACAAAAACCTCCCCAAAACGCCGAACCGAATCGAGGCATTTGACAATATTATCCTCCTCATTCTTTGTCAGGACAATGACTGAGACATCGATATCAGGCTCCACGTGTTGTTCTTGAACGCTCATCTTGACTTGGAAAGTTTGATTAAGGGGACTTCTCAGAGGCTGTCAACCCATTCAGGGCGGTCAGCTTTACCATGCAACCAGCGATAAGTATGCATCATCTTCTGGGCAATTCCCCGCCACGAATATTCCGCTCCCATCCAAGACACCCCCTTTTGCCCCATCGCCACCAACTCCTCCTGCGGCAGCGACATGGCATGGCGCATTGCACCCTCCAAGGCCTCCCCGCCAAAGTCAATCCACCATCCGCAACCGCGCTTCTCCACACCTCCCCAAGGTGCCCCACGGGTGACAATCACGGGCGTCCCGTGAGCCAGCGACTCCGCTACGACCACCCCGAAGTTCTCAGAATGCGTCGGCAGGACAAAACAATCGGACGCACGATACATTGCCGACTTCTGGTCACCTGACAGCTCCCCGGTAAATACCACACGGGGTATACCCTCCAGCCTCGCCTTCTCCTGCATCTGCCGGGGAAACCTGCCATCCAGGGGACCAGCAACCACCAACTCCCAGTCCGGGTAATCCTTAGCCACACACCTCCACGTGTCGAGCAATGCGTCTACCCCCTTTTTCGGGTGAATCCGGGACAAAAACAACATTCGGCGCAGTCCACCGGACACACCGTGACCACAGGCGGTATCCGGCATGTCAATCCCGTTGGGAATAACCGTCACATCCGCCCTCATCCCAAGCCTCCTCACCTCCCCCAGCTCCTCATCAGCGGTAGCGTGGATACAATGAGCCTGCTCCAGCACAGCTCTTTGGCCAGCAAACCACATAACCTTCTTCCTGAACCGCCCCCTCGCCAACGCCCAGTCAGACAGCGTCCCCCGAGGGGATACAACTAGCTTACAATGGTCCGTCCTGTACGCCGCTGCACGGGGATAAATGTTAGGCATCATCCACAGGCTGTGGCTATGAATAATATCCGCCGTCTCCGCAGCCCGGCATAAGCCCCGTTTCATCTCCGGCGACACACCCAGCCTGCCAAGAAACGGAAGGCCGGGATAAGTCGTCACCTTAATTGAGGGATCAAGCACCGGCGCATCACCCACCATATGCAGCTCCACCTCGGCACCCAACTCTGCCAGTGCCTTGCATAACGAAGGAACAGAATACGACGGGCCGCTTGACCCCGTAATCATCCGTGCAACAACATGAACAATCTTCATAACTATATCCCCGGCACCATGATTCAAGCACCCCGGTTCCAAATGCCCAGCTTACTCAACGCAAAATTCCAAAACGTCCCAAAGGCAATACCCGCAATACTGGCAAACTCCCACCGGAAATAGCCGCCGTCGTCGCGTGGCTGTAGCAGCACCCAAACACCTCATACAACTCCGCCAAAACCTTTCCCCACAATCACATGGTGCGTAAAACAAATCCGCCGCACTCAGCATGCTCTCGTGCCTCCCCTTTCTGCATAATTCTCTTTTTGAACGAAGAATACCTCCGTACCAACTCTGTCATAAGGTTTTTTGAATTACCCTCTAGGGCACCTCTATTACCGTTTTTACTCACGGCTACCTAGCCACCCTCTGCCTTCCTCGCACCCTCCCATCCATGGACGCAACCACAGAAACAACACCAAATGCACACCAAAACGGCATCGTCCCCAGATTCCCAGGAGCAATGAGCCAACTCTCAAAAACAGCCGACGCGGTGCCAGCCAGAATAACCCCAGCAAACCCGGCATAATTATGCCTTAACGAGGCACTCCGCGCAATCAGTCGATTTTTTCTCAAACTTGCATGTATCCCATACATCAATGCCAACATCACCGGGATAAGCCCCAGCAGACCGATCTCCTGCGTAATCTGTAAATAGGAATTGTGCAGTGGGTATCCCGTATCAATCCCCGTTGGTTTCACATAACCATTCTTGGGCACTCCTCCAATCCCTATACCCTGCCCGCCAACCGGACGTTTTTTGATACTTTTCAGTCCCACCTCCCAACGGGACAAACGGTTCTGCCCGGCCTCCTCAACGGTAACCCGCTTCCCTTTGGCTCGCGTAAAGTATTCTTTAAAAAGTGCAAGGTTCAGAGTAACCGCAAGTGACAAAGCACATACAACAGCGATCACCCTGACCCAACGATTACCATACCCCGCAAGAATGATGACTGCTGCACACCCGATGCCACTCGACAAAAGACCATTGCGCGAACCTGAAAGAAAGACAGAATAAAAGACCAGCCCAAGCAACAACCAACAAAACTTCCTCTTTTTGGGTTTCTCCAGAGCCTTGGAGAAAATAACCGGCACTAAGACCGCTGCACAAATACCAATTTGATTAGGGTTACCCAGAATCCCCGCATAACGGACACTCCAGCCCTCTTCCAAACCCGTGAACAGGGGTAACGACATCAACGGCAGCTGGTTGATCCCTGCCGCAAGGAAAATCAACCCAGGGACGAAAAACAAAACTGATATCAATACATACCCCCACGCTAATCTCTCAATACGCCTCCCCACCACTTTGGGTGACATTGCAAACTTCTTCGCAATCCTGTTATCATCACTCAGAATCAAAAGCGATGCCGCAAATATCATAGACAGAGCGATAGCCAACTGAATCGAACGCCACATATCCGGTGAGTGAATAACACTAACAACACAGGCAATCCCTATAAACAGAACAATTTTGAAGTAAACATGGGTTAAGGGACTTACCCTCCGTTTACCGCTCAAATACAATAAAACACCTGCTAACACCGCCCACTTACCCTTCTCAAAAGCTCCGATACTGGTAAAACCCAGCAAAAGGCTCAACACAGACCCAGTAAATCCCAACGCCTCTACGCTGGTAAACCTCTTAAAATAATGATTCATCTTCAGAAATACGTGCTACTGTCACTTACCCTCAACCACAGCATGCGGGATGGTTAACTAGACACAGACGTCAGATTCCTCTTCAGCTCGGCATACTTGCCAAACGCCTTGGCAGAGACTGGTGTACGCTCATTTAGCGCAGCATATGCGGATTCAAAATGCGCCCACACACCTCGGAAACATGCCAAAAAATACTTCCCCCTCAATGCGTGATACACAAAGGCCACAACAGCACGCACGAATATGCAAAACGACCACGGAATGTTGGGAGCTAACGCCATTTTGGCTCGCATTTTCTGCCTGCTCTGCTGCTGGAGCCGATGAAAAGGAACCCTCTCTTTGGTACTCATCAGGTGTTTGATTGTTACGGACGGCTCATACAGGATGTTCATTCCCATCTCATGAAACTTCAATGAAATGTAATCCTCCGCCCCACCTAACAAGTAATGAGGGAACCCCCCAGCAGACCTCAGGGCATCAGCACGGAACATGGTCACACAGCCGTGGAATACCGCCTTATAAAAGCGGGTGTCAGCCTGCTCCCTACCAAACCCCGGATTGTAGGGTGTTCCTGTTAGTGTATCAACAATCTTGGGCTGCACGCAAGCCAACTTACGATCCGCCTCCAATGCCTCCACAAGCTTTGCAATGCACTCCGGCTCAATAACGGCATCGTTGTCCACGATAATAATGTATTCTCCCCGGCAATACTCCAATGCTATATCCCGACCTTCCCAGTCCCCATGGTTTCTCGGCATCAGGACCAACTTCACACGATCGCTCCAGGCCTCCAGAGCTTCCCGGCTGCCATCGGTGGAGTTATTCTCAAGAACGATAATCTCACGTTTGGCATATGTCTGAGCCTCCAGCGACTTCAAACACTCAAGCGTTTCCTTCATGCGGTTGTAGCTCAGCACGATGACGCTGACAAGTCCTCCTTTAGTATCCAGTTGTTCATCTGCGTTCATCAGCATTCTATATAACATTTGCTATGATACCAGCCAGCTCCCCGGCCTGGTGACGTCTCTCAAACGTCCGAATAAAGTCCTTATCCCGATCAAGACCCAACTTCCCTTCGGATTTCAGCAAAATCAGCTCCTCGATCTTATTACCCAATGCCCCGGCATCCATTGGATTGACAACCCAACCAGCATTCGCCTTGCGCGTAAGCTCGGCAGCATCGCCCTCCGGGACAGTCGCCAAGATCGGCGTTCCATTATAGAGATACTCAAAAATCTTCCCGGATTCATTGAAACTCCGTTGCCCGTTCAACTCAGTCATCATCGGCAACCATGCTACATCAGAGTTACTAATCAGACTCACAGCCTCCTTGTGCGGCAACATACCGTGAAAATGAATACAGTCACTTAGACCAGCCTCAGAAACAAGTTTCCGGTTACTCTCCGGAATATTGCCTGCCAAATGAAACTCAAATTTGTCACGCAAGCCGGGTTTCCTTCCAAACAACCCCACCAACGCCGGCACAAAACACCCTAACGAATGGGTCGTGAAATCAATCTCACACAGCCTGTATTTTAACTTGGAAAAAAAACTCCTGCTCTTTGACTTGTCCGGATCGTACAGTCGCCCTGCAAAGCCTATCCGCAGTTTGTCTTCCCGCCGAGCCGGGCACGCTGTTTTGGACTCGCTGCCAAAGTCAGCCGAATCATACCCGTTGTGTATGAGATGTATTTTATCAGCAGCAAAAGGATAGCGTTCCTTGTAGCGCCCCACCATGCCGGGAGTCACTGAAATGATGGCATCCGCTTGGCGGAACACACTCTCCTCCATCTTGCAGTCACGCAAATAATGCCATTTCGACGGCCAGTGAAGGGACGTGCTGTACGACCAAGGATCCCGGAAATCCACAATCAGAGGCAAACCCAGTTTTTTCTTCAACTCCAGACCTATCATGGCGGCACTCCACGGCTGCACACTGACATAAATCGCTTCGCATTGGTGTTTTTTGATCGCCTCCCGTGCTTTTTTGACCGCCCCTCTCCGCCAGAGGATATGGGCATCCGGACGTAGCAGCAGCGAAACCAGCGGCCCCAACCGCATGCGACCCAATTGCTTGATCAAACGCTCCCCACTCGGCGAACGGTAAACCGGTGCCCCGGATATGTCATCTAGCAATGACTTGTCCCCCGTATTAATTATCTCCCTTTCATCCACTGTCAGCACAACGGGACGCACTCCATACTCTGGCAAATACTTTGTGAATTTCAAACTGCGCTGCACACCACTCCCACCACGGGGCGGAAAATAGTAGGCCAGCATCAGTAGACTTGCGGCATCCGCTTTTGTGTCATTTTTGACTAGGCTCATTTTGTAGTCTTTGATCAAGTTTCTGTGCCATACCAAGGCTGAAATATTACATATCGTACACGCACCACTCCTGTGAGCTTTCTACATCAGCCCGATTATTCCTGCTCCTCATCTAATTTTTTTATGATTTTTGCCGGAACACCAGCAATAACGCACCCCCCCTCAAAACTCTTTGTAACCACTGAACCCGCAGCAACAATGACCCTGTCACCCAAGACCACACCCGGTAGTATCGTTGCATTCCTACCAAGCCAACATTTGTTGCCAATTTCAATGGGGCGACACTTATCCCATTTGCTATAATCATGGCTATTATGGTTTGCCGATATTATTGATACTCCATACGCAAATATTGTGTCATCTCCTATGGTTATTCCATTCCGACCTTGGATATAGCACGAACCACTTGTCGCGAAGGATTTCCAAACATTGCGTCCTATGGAAATATCCCCGCTTACACAACTCGTGAAATGCACAGGCCACGGGACTTCATTATGTATTCCAAGTATCCTCTGGAAGATAAAGTTGACGAGATATACACCCGGCGAATATGGCCTAACGAACCGACGTAGAAGCCGTGTCGGGTACAACCACGGTCTCCATATGGTCGAGTAATTTCGGGGAGATGACATCGGGATGTTTTTCATCGGAAAATTTTGAACATATTTTTCGTAAAATGCCTTTTAGGAAAAACCTCCAACTTGAGATAGGCGATTATGATTATGAACGCATACATACATGCACCAAACAAAACCTTATATATGGTTGTTAGGTCTAGACTCTTGATAACAAGAACAACCACAAGTCCTGCCAAGCTGACAACGAATGCCGTCAGCAATTTTCTTACAGGAATAAGATTTAACGGAGAAGTGCCGTATACTTTGCATATTAAATACGAATTGACGCACGATGCCCAAACATACGACGTCAACAGCGTCACTGCGGCGGCTGCATAAACCCCGTATATCTTTATTGCATAATATGAGAGAACCGCATTTAGTAGCAAGTTACCTGTGGATTCAGTCAATAACAATTTTGTTTTCCCCGAAGCTAACAATGGGGTGCTGAAACTTATACTTCTTAGCGGAAGAATCAACGCATAGAATAAAAAGGGGACACCACTTTCCCGGTATCGCTCAGAAAAAAGCAAAGCCATAATGTCCGAACTCATCGCCGCAAGGAAAATACCAACTGGTATAAGTACAAAACCGCATTTTACCGCCGCCCTTTTCCAAATTTCAATTGCTTCATCTTTTTCCCCCGCTTTATAATGCTTGGCCATATCTGGCAAAAGCACCGCAATCACCGATCCAGTAACTATGCCTACCAAAGGCAGTTGCATGGCACCGTTCACATATACAGCAAACTGCTCTGGCGCGCCCATGGAGGATACCAGTAATTTGTCAGTATTCCCTGCTATGGTTCCCACCATAGCTGATAAACCTAACGGGATACCGTAAAAAATCTGCTTCTTTATACCACCGAGAGAAAAATTCCACGCCCCACCCCGACACACATGAAACATGAGCCAAATGGTCGGCAAACCAACCAGTCCAGTACCCACAACAGCTCCAATAATTGCCCCTTCCGCTCCCCCTAACAACATAGCAATGCCTATTACCGCTGCCACCATTACCAGTTTGCTCACCGGCCTAAATACAGCCACATGCTGCACCCGGTCACGTGCCATCATACAGGCAGTAAACGCCCCTTGTGGTAGCATAAACAACGCGTAGGGAGCAAAAATCACCAGAGCCGAAGCCAAACCCGGATTATTAAACCAACCAGCCAACAGATCCGCACCTCCACACCACAGCCCAACCATGAAGACAAACCCCATCACACTGAGCGGAACAAGGTTTTCCAACAATACTCCGCCTGCCCGTTTTTCCTCTCCCGGCAGAAAATAATAGAGTGCCCTGGGTAGTCCAAAGGCCATAAACGGAGCCACCGTCCCATAGGCCAAAAGCACCTGACGGTATGTAGAGTAATCCGTGGTCGAGAGACATCGCGCAAGGATCACCGCACTGAGAATACCGGCCAGCTTGGTAAAAGCTGTCCCCGCAGCCATGATTCCCACCTTGAACGCCCTAGATCTAATCTTCATCTGTATAACGCATCGCTCCTCATTATGGAAACGCACTTACAGCCAATGACGCGCACCTGCTGCACGCCTCCGCCATTGGTCAGTTGGCGGGATTTCCACCAAAACCCTGCGTCGGATAAGAGAGGTATCTTCAGTATTTACAGATTGGGTAATCTGCATTACCCTGTTCGTTGCCCAAGCATGGACTTACGGTCGTGAAGTTCAATAAAAAGAACCGCATTGCAGGACAACTTGCCACAAGCCATTCTGGTGGTGTCCTGTAATCCATTCAGCCGATTTTCAACCTAGAGCGTCTATATTCACTTATCATCACTGTAATACCCCCCATAGCCGCCGGAGTCTCCGTATTCCCCGTAGCCGCGGTAGCCGTAGTATCCGGAGCCGAGGTATTTGCGCTTCATGGC
>PDWI01004242.1_pt1 | contig 19406 bp, 12 predicted proteins | sample 1430891 | NCBI WGS metagenome assembly PDWI01 (sample SAMN01162508, study PRJNA174530) | Oral metagenome, whole genome shotgun sequencing project. | biome: Marine environment; feature: Marine mammal; material: Swab sample of the gingival sulcus; isolation source: swab sample of gingival sulcus...
CCATAGCTAAGGCTATGTTTGCGAGCCTCAAACCTGCGCTTACCTTTACTGTCAAGCATTTAGACTTTTCATAACGAAAAGACCTGCGGATTTAAGGTATTCTAAAAAAACGTTACAAGTTATTTAATTTTCTTCCCCGAATAGCCAAAGGTAAAACGAACCATCAACCACATAATATCTTTAAAATCAGGACAATAAGAAATATTTAAAATATTAAATAAGTGTTTAATTCAAAAAAAATTAAAACCATGATTTTGTTTTTTGAATAAATTTGTGTTACTTTTGTAACATAATGAGAGGAGTGTATCTTCGTTTTTTGTAGTTAATATTTATGAAGAGATTTGTAATAATTCTGATAATTAGCGTTTTAGCTTTATCGTTATCTTGCGATAGAGACAATAAAATTCGTCCTATTGCCCAAAAAGGTGTGATAGATTTGCGAAATTGGAATTTTAAACATGATGGAAACATTAAATTAAAAGGCGAATGGGAATTTTATTGGAAAAAATTACTCAGTCCGGCAGATTTTGCGCAAAATAAGTACGAAAAGCAATATTTTAAAGTGCCAAATTATTGGAATTATAAAATCCTGAATAAAAACCATTTAGATGGAATAGGTTATGCCACATATCGCCTAACTATACTGCATGATAAAGCAGATACTCTGGGTATTTGTTTGGGCGAGCAATTAACAGCCTATAAATTTTGGTGCGATACAAATCAAATAGCGTCATCGGGGCAAGTTGCCACCAACAAAGAAGAGGCAAAACCCTCTATGATACACAAACTTAAAATGATTCATCTATCGGCAGATAGCACGCAGATAATTTTTCAAATCTCAAATTTTAATCATAGCAAAGGTGGATTTTACAGTGTTCCCAACATTGGCAAAATGGGCAGCCTATATGCAAAAAAAAGTAGCAATTTTGCCGTTATGATGTTTCTCTTGGGTGGAATATTGCTGATTGCTATGTACCATTTGGGAGTTTACATTTTGCGCAAAGAAGATACAGCTCCTTTCTTGTTGTTTTTGTTTGCCGTTTCGCTTTCTATTATCACGGCATTTAGCAGTTCTCACTATATATCTTCCTTATTTTCAGAACTTTCATGGGAATTAAGTTATCGCATTCAATATGCGGTTACATATTTATCGGCTGCTATCTTAGCCGGTTTTGTGCGCAAAATATACTACAAAGACATTAGCAAAAAAAATACCTATTTGTATATAGGAGCTATAATGGTAGCATCTACCACTATTTTTATGCCCGCCGAAATATTTACTTGTACATTAATTTCAGGAACATTAATTATCGTATCCGCTGGTTTTTACATATTCGTGTTGCTAAAACAAGTGATACATAAACGACACGGCTCTCGAATTTTCGTTGTTAGTTTCCTCATCTACATTCTTTCGGTGTCGAACGATGTAATACTTGTAAACACATTTTTTGTTTGGGATATTGAATTAATACCATTAGGAACATTAATTTTTATTTTAGGTCAATCGTTGGTATATGCCAGAGTGGCGGTGCAAACTCTCAACGAAAAAAAGGTTTTGAGTAATAAATTGCGAAAAAAAAACTTACTTATATCAACCATAAATAAAGACCTCAAAAGAAAAACACTCAATTTGAAAAAGAGTGAAGCCAAGATGCGATGTTTAATACAAATGTTGCCCGAAGCCATATTTGAATTTGATAAAAATGGTGATATTACATTGGCAAATGACGAATTTTACCGTCAATTATTTTATATGCCTCAAAATTCTCTGAATGTAGATGATTTAATTTCAAAAAGTGATGATGACGGCATTTCGTTTATGGATTTTATTCTTAAATCGGCACAATATAACGAAAACATACGCGAACTGCGAATAAATATGCTAAGAGGAGACGACTCGAAATTTCCGGCAACAATTTCAATTTCCCATGCAGCAGAAAACCCTGATAAACAATCATTTAGAGGTATTTTTGTAGATATTTCGCAGCGTATAACCGACGAAGAAATAATTGATAATGCTTTTAAGGAAATTCAAAGTAAAAATCAAAACATATTAGAAAGTTTAAAATATGCACACACCATACAAAATGCCGTGATGCCGACCCAAGAGGCTATGACCGAGATTTTTAAGGATTATTTTATCATCAATAAACCTCATAGTATAGTTAGTGGCGATTTTTATTATGTAAACAAAAAAGAGGACAAAATAATTTTTGCATTATCCGATTGCACAGGTCATGGTGTGCCCGGCGGTTTTATGACTATGTTGGGCGTAACACTTTTGAACGAGCTGTATGGAGGCAACAAAATTCCCGAACCCAACGACACATTAGAACGAATGCGAACATCTATAATCAACGGATTGCATCAAAATAATGATTATTTTAGCAACAAAGATGGCATGGACATCGTTTTGTGTACGATAGACATTAAAAGTTTAGAAATGAAATTTGCAAGTGCCAAACAAACATTCTACCTTGTGCGAAATGATGAACTATTTATTTACAAAGGTGATAAATCGCCTGTGGGAATACATGTTGATATGAAAAGTTTTACATTAAATAAGTTGCAATTGAAAAAAGGCGATATTTTATATTTTTTCTCTGATGGAATTGTTGATAACTTTGGAGGTAAGAATGATAAAAGATTATATCCCAAAGGTTTGCGCAAGATAATAAAAAAGTATTACAAAGAACCCGTAGAAAAGCAAGGCATTTTGATAGAGAAAGAACTAAACGAATGGTTGGGCAACAGTTCTCAAATTGACGATATGTTAATGATTGGATTTAAGGTGTAAAACTTTTTTTAATTAAAAATTAAAAGTTAAAAATCGTTCAATTGTTTTATTATCAAATTATTGCATTCATGTATTACAAAATTTAGAAATAGATGAAATTTAAAATATACATATTACTTCTGCTATTACTTCCGCTATTGTCTTGCAATACTGAAAACCACCAAATTGCACAGCCAATAATTAAAAATGCAGTTTTAGACATTAGTAATTGGAACTTCAAAAAAAACGGCGAAATTCCACTTGCGGGAAAATGGGAATTTTATTGGAAACAACTAATTAATCCGCAAAATTTTGACAGCATTAATCGGCAAAATACAAAATATTTTAACATGCCCGATTATTGGAACGACAAAGTTATTGATGGCGTGAAACTTAGCAATATTGGCTATGCAACTTATCGGCTACACATTTTCAGCAATGAAAACCAACGGTTGTCGATGTTTATAGACGAGCAAATGACGGCATATAAATTTTGGTGCAATAATAAGGTAGTTTGCGAATCGGGAAAAGTAGCAACCAACGAATACGAAGCTGTGCCAAAACGAAAACCATTAATAGTAGATGTAGAACTAAAAAAAGGCGAAAACGAATTTGTTTTTCAAATCTCTAATTTTCACCACCGACTTGGAGGCTTCTATCTTGCGCCATCGTTGGGTATTTCTACCCAAATTTATGAAGCGTATGAAATAAAACGCGCTTATGAAATGTTTTTGATAGGTATTTTATTTATAATGGGGTTATATTTTTTAATGCTTTATATACTAAAAAGCTTTTTATCAGGAACATTCTTTTTGGGAATATTTGCTATTTTATTGGCAATTAAGGCTGCGCTTAATGGTTCACGATTTATGGAAGACCTTATCCCCGGTTTAAGTTGGGCTACTCAATATAGAATTGAATATTTAACCATTTTCATTTCACCAACTATTATGCTCTATTTTTTGCAAAAAATATATGTAAAAGAAATTAGCAAAATAGTTGCCCAAATATCTTTATGGGGAAGCATCTTATTTTCGATTACAGTGTTTTTTCCACCAATATTTTTCACAAAACTACTATTTCTGCAATATTTTCTACTGTTATTTGTAATGGTGTACCTATATTGGAGAATAATATTAGCCACCAAAAATAAACGTGAAGGTGCAAAAACTATCGCAATTACTCTTACAGTATATGTAATTGCAGTAATTAATGACATGTTGTATTTGCCGGGCTATATAAAATGGTCGGTAGAATTAATTCCATTAGGAACTTTCATATTAGTTCTGGGTCAAGCACTTGTACTTACAAAAGTATTTGCAAATCTAATTAAAGACCACGAAAGTTTAACGCATAAACTAGACTATAGAAACAAAAATTTGGATTTGATGGTTAAAAGCAAAACCAAAAAATTACGAATGCAGCAACAATCTCTGTTAGAAAAAAATGAAAAATTACAAAATCAGAACGAAAAAATAACATACATTAACAACAGCTTAGAGGAGCAAACTCAAAGGTTGGAATATAGCGAAACCAAAATGCGCAATTTATTGCAAATGTTGCCCGAAGCAATATTTGAAATTGATAATAACGGCAACATAATTTATGCAAATGATGAATTTTACAAATACGTAAATTATAAAAAAACTGAAAGATTAAACATAAATAAGCTTGTAAATGTTAAAGACGAAAATAAAACATTTTTATCAATAATAAAAGAGAAAACTACTGAAAATAAGGTAATAAAAAACTTAAATGTTAATATTACTAAAAGCGATAACGCAGAATTTCCTGCATTATTTTCAATAACAAAAGGAACCGAAGATGATGAATTAGCATTTCGATGTATGTTTATGGACATTAGCACACAGGTTGCAGACGAAAACAAAATAATAAACGCCTATCAAGAAATTAGCATTAAAAACAAAGATATTACAGACAGCATACAATATGCCTACACAATGCAAAAGGCAGTTATGCCCACCGAAGAAATATATGAAAAATTGTTCGACGGTTATTTCATTATCAACCGACCTCGAAACATTGTGAGCGGCGATTTTTACTACATACACCAAATTGACAACAAAGTGGTGTTTGCACTTTCGGATTGCACCGGACACGGAGTGCCCGGCGGATTTATGACAATGCTCGGAATAACATTGCTGAACGAATTATATGCAAATAATCATCAAATAATATCACCTGATGTGGCTCTAAATACTATGCGCAAAAAAATTATAGATAGTCTCGACCAAGACACAGACGCATACAGCAATAAAGATGGCATGGACATGATTTTATGCGTATTGGATACCGAAACGCTTATGCTTAATGTTGCAAGTGCCAATCAACCACTGCTAATATTGCGCAATGGCGAACTAACTACCATAAAAGTCGATTCAATGCCCTTGGGAATATACTTAAGAATGAACGATTTTGCTTTAAAGCAAGTTCAATTGCAAAAAGGCGATATTTTATACACATTTTCCGATGGCATAATCGACTCATTTGGAGGCGAAAACGGACGCAAATTACACTTAAAAGGCTTACAGGAAATGATAGAAAACTGTTACACCCTACCCTTAAAAGAGCAATGTAAATATATTGAGGACGAATTTGACAAATGGCAAGGCACAGAAAAACAAATTGATGATATTTTAATGATAGGACTAAAAATTTAACAATGAACAATTAGCAATGAACAATTAGCAATTGGCTTGCGCGCACCCAAAAGTCCCGAAAGGGACGACATAATAATAAACCACAATGCAGCGTCAGTGGGAAAACAAGAATAATTGCCTTGCGCGCACCCAAGAGTCCCGCATGGGACGGCATAATAATAAACCACAATGCAGCGCAAGCGAAATTGTGGGAACAATATAAACGTCAGCAAAATTTAAAGCAAATTATAATACACAATTCAACCACATTCTTCAAAAAAACGTAATAAAATATTATTATCCTTGGTATTTAATTTACATTATTTTTTAACCAAAAATTATTGAAATCTTATGAAATCAAAACAAATTTTAATGATTGCATTAGCACTTGTGATAAGCACAAGTTCGTTATCAGCACAGAAGATATACGACCCTAATGCTAATGCAAAAAAAGACATTGCTAAAGCTGTAGAATTAGCAAAAACGAGCAACAAACATGTTCTGTTGCAAATTGGAGGAAATTGGTGTCCTTGGTGTATAAAATTAAATAACCTGTTCATTTCCAACAGTGAAATAAGGCGAGCACTAAAAAATAACTACGTGTATGTGAAAGTTAATTATAGCAGACAAAATAGGAACGTTGCTATAATGAAATCGTTAGGTTATCCCAATCGTTTTGGATTTCCGGTATTAGTAATACTTGATGCAAACGGCAAAAGAATACACACACAAAACACCGTGTATTTAGAAAAAGACAAATCGTATGATGAAAAAAAGATAAAAAAATTCCTAAAAGATTGGAGTGTAAAAGCCGTAAGAGGCGAAAAATATTGGTAACATAATGTAGAAAATAAAACTATAAATTTTTGTAAATATTTTGAAATAAAACTATAAAAATAGCAATTTATTAGAAAAAATATCTGTGCAAATATTTCACAAAATATTTTTATATAATAAATTAATTTCTAAATATTTAAACCATCTATATATTGTTTCATTGGTAATAAAAAAAAGTTATATACATTGATAAATGAAAAAAAAATTTCGGTTTAATAAAAAATGTATATAACTTTATGCGATTTTTTATAAATAAATGGGTAACTATTTTTGCTATCAAAATAAAAAAATGAGGCAAAATGCAAACAAATAATTATGAGTTTGGATAAAAACCTAAACGATAGCTAAAAAGTTACACAAACAATTAAATGTAATATTATGGATACAAACATTAGGAAATTAGAACCCAAAGAATTGTGGAACAATTTTTACAAACTTACACAAATTCCACGACCTTCAAAAAATGAAGAATTAGTTATTGATTTTGCAAAGAAATTTGGAGAAAACTTAGGTTTAGAAACCAAAGTTGATGAAGTGGGGAACGTAATTATCAAGAAACCCGCAACCGAAGGTATGGAAAATCGTAAAGGTATTATTTTGCAGGCTCATTTAGACATGGTGCCTCAAAAAAATTCTGACAAAACTCACGATTTCAAAAAAGACCCAATAGAAGCATATATTGATGGCGATTGGGTTACTGCAAACGGTACAACTTTGGGAGCCGACAACGGAATAGGTGCTGCTGCTGCAATGACTGTATTAGAATCTACAACCTTAGAACACGGACCTATTGAAGCACTTTTAACAATAGACGAAGAAACCGGAATGACCGGCGCATTTGGCTTAAAAGGCGGTTTACTTGATGGCGATTTCTTACTAAATTTAGATTCAGAAGACGAGGGCGAACTATACATAGGTTGTGCCGGCGGTGTTGATACTACTGCTTATTTCGATTATAAATTAACAGATGTTCCTGCTAATTATGCAGCCTACAAAATTGCTGTAACAGGCTTAAAAGGAGGACATTCAGGCATGGATATTGTTTTGAAAAGAGGAAATGCCAACAAAATATTAAACTGTGTTTTGCAAGAGGCAAACAATGAATTTAATTTGAGACTTGCCAATATTGACGGAGGAAGTTTGCGCAATGCCATACCTCGCGAAGCATTTGCCACAGTGGTAATTCCAGAAGATAAGCTTGACGCATTAAAAGAAATTGCAGAAAAATATGCCAAGCAATACAAAGCAGAAATGACCGACGAAATAGCTGTTAATGTATTGGTAGAAAAAGCCGACATGCCGGAGAAAGTTATTGATGAAGATACTACTAAAAAACTATTTGCATCAATAGAAAAAGCACCTAATGGAGTTTTGAAATTAAACGAAAAATTGGAGGGAGTAGTAGAAACTTCGTCTAATATGGCAATGATAAAAATGCAAGAAAATCAAATATTGGTTGGATTTTTGCATAGAAGTTCTTCAGAGGCAGAAAAAGCAAGTGTTTGTAAAGCTGTAAGAGAAATATTTGAGGGCAACGGTGCCAAAGTAGAACACACGGGCGATTATCCGGGTTGGCAGCCAAATGCAGAATCAACACTTTTGAGTACAATGAAACAAGTTTATAACGACAAATTTGGAAAAGTACCGGAAGTTAAGGTTATTCATGCAGGTTTAGAATGTGGAATATTGGCAACAAATTATCCAAAATGGGAAATGATTTCATTCGGACCAACTATCCGATTCCCTCATTCTCCGGATGAAAAAGTAGAAATTTCAACGGTACAAAAATTCTGGGATTATCTTGTTGAAACTCTTAAAGCCGTGCCGGAAAAATAAATTATTAATTTAATTAGGCACTTATTTAATTATTCTAAATATTTTTTATTATTCTGATTTTAATATCTTTGTGCTTTTGGCTGTTAGCCTTTTGCCTTTGGTTATTATGAAAAGACTCTGTCTTGTTGTAATTAAATGATACTTGCTGAAAGCAAAAAGTAACGGCTAAAAGCCAAGAAGAATTTACAAATCAGAATAGCCTAAATCAAATTGTTAATTTAAAATTTATAAAAAAATAATCAGAGACGAGTAGCAAAACTCGTCTCTAACGAAATATATCATTAGCAATTAGGGAGTTAAAACTCTTAACGTGAAACTTTAAAATTTCAACTCAAAAAAGTAGTAATATGAAACTAAAAATATCTATTGCATCAAGAGTAATTATAAGCTATGCTCTGTTTTTTGCAGTGTGGGGATTTGGTATTTATCTGGGGTATCAAAAGATGAATGCCGTTGAACAAAAAAGAAAAATAGTAACCGACAATTACCGTCCATCAAGTAAATTGATGGTTGATTTAGCCATTAATCTGTCAAAATCAAGGCGATATTTAAGTGAGTTGATTTACGAACAAAACGTAGATAAAACTAATGATATTCTTAGTGCTATACACAACACGGTTGATAAAAAGAAATCAAAATTAGTATCTTATTCCACAGTATGGTCAGAACAAAAAAGTTTAGAACTATTATCTATTTGTTCACAAATAGACAGTTTGTTTTTTGAGCAATCAATATTAATCGACGAAATAAATGAAACAGATTTTTCTTTCAAAAAAGAGGATATTCTACAAACCAATACTCGATTAGAAGTAAAATCAGAACAAATAGTTACCCATTTATATCAATTAGAATTAGAAATTAACAGAAAGATTGAAGATTTTAATACAGATTTACTAAAGCTCGTAGATAATAATTTAATGGTTTCGGCATGGGTAGGCACACTGCTGTTTTTTATAGTTCTACTAAGTATTATGATTACGATAAACGGCTTGCTAATACCGGTTAGTAAACTTAAAAAAATGTTAGAAAGTATGACTGCCGGTGCAATACCCGATAGACTTTTAGATGTAGTGCCCGGCGAGGTTGGAAAAATGAGTGCAGCCGTTAATAAATTTATACTAGGAATACAAAAAATCTCACAGTTTTCTAAAGAAATTGCAAAAGGTAACTACGATGTCGATTATGAGTTATTAGGTAGCGAAGATGAATTAGGTAATTCTTTACTATTGATGAAAAACCACCTTGAAGAAACATCAAAAGAGAACATGCTTAGGCGTAAAGAAAATACTGAACGAAACTGGGCAACTCAAGGTATTGCAAAATTTGGTGAAATGCTGCGTGAAATACCGGATGATGCTGAAAAATTTGCAAATCATATTCTTGTAGAAATCATAAGATACTTAGATGCAAGTATTGGTGGTGTATTTATCATACAAGACGACGACAAAGAAGATGTTTTCTTAAAAATGGTGGCATTTTTTGCTTACGATAGACGTAAATATATTGATAAAGAAATAAGAATTGGAGAAAGTCTTGTAGGACAATGTGTTTTGGAAAACGAAACTATTTTTATGACTGATATTCCTGATGACTACGTACATATAACATCAGGATTGGGTGCTGATAAACCTCGTAGTTTAGTACTTGTGCCACTAAAAATTAACGACCAAACCTTTGGTGTGTTAGAAATAGCATCTTTTAAAGTGATTGAACAATATCAAGTAGAATTTATTGAAAAAGTAGGAGAAAGTGTTGCTTCTACAATATCAGGTGTTAAAGTAAAAAGGCGTACGGCAAGACTTTTGAAAGAATCTAACGAAAAATCGCAACGCTTGACAATGCAAGAAGCCGAGTCGAAAAAGCAAATTGATGACATGGAAAAAGCATTGAATAAATTGAAACAACAAATTAGCAATGACCGAGCAGACCATAAGAAGATACTTGCTGAATATCAAGCTGATATTCAAAGTTTAAGAAAGAAAAACAATGATATAAATTCTAATAAAGACCACCTTATTATTGAGATTAAGAATATGGAACAGTCAATAAATAATTCGGTAGGTACTTATTCTATTTCGTTGAATGGAGAGTTTTTAGAAGCTAATGAAAAATATCTCAAATTGGTAAAACAAAACTTACAAGAATTAAGAGATAAGCGTATCAGCGACTTAGAAGTTGATGCAGAATATGAAACTATGGATATTCATAAATTCTCTCCGATACTATTGTCAGGTCAAAAATACGATAAGCTAACGAAATACATTATCAAAGATGAACCACTATGGTTGTACGAAACATTTACACCATTATATGATGAAAATGGTAAATTTGCCAAAATACTATGTATAGTTAGAGATGAAACATCTTACATGAAAAAGACAATTGAATTGCAAGGTGTGATAGATACATTAAAAACAGAAATTAGAAAACTAAAACAAAGAGTTTAGAAAAATTATTAACTAATACAAATTAAGAGTTAAAAGTTAAAAATTAAGAATGATTTTTAAGTAGAATAATTATCTAAAACAATAGAGTATTCACTTTAACTTTTAATTTTTACTTTTTAACTTTTAATTCGCGTAACTATTTAAATTATAAAAATTATGACACAGAATGTTAATATTGAAAAACTACCAAATTCGGTAGAGGAATTTATAGAAATAAGAAATCAAATAGCATCTACGCCCGAAGGCGGAGCGGCATTATTTATAATGGCATTAAAATTATATGCCGAAAATCCTTCGGTGGGCGAGCAATGTTTGGTTATTTCTATTGACCGTTCTAAATTGCAAACAGGTAATACATACAAGGGATTTTCGGTGTCATTTTTTGATATGAATAGAATTAAAGAACAAATTCGCCAATATCCATATCTTCCCAACTCGTATTTTCAGGGTGCAAATGCTGATAATGGATACACTTTTAGTGTACCTACTCGGGTTATTTGTTCCGAAAATCCACACAGTGGCAATGTAAATGATGGCGATTTTACGGTTTTTGTAAAATCTGCCGGAGCTGATAGCCCTCGTCCTGTTGCCACAACCAAAAACAATAGAGGAATATGGAAAGTGCGCGAATGGAGTAGTGTTGTTATGGGAATAGTTCCTCCCAAAGCTAATTTAGATGACGATATTTAACACTTTTCGTTCAATTAATAATGAGAAATTAACGATTATAAGCCTGATAATCAAGACTTAACGAATTATTATTAATTATAATTTGAATTAAAAGTTAAAAATTAAACAAGAGAGTAAGCTTTCCTCACCATAAGTAATTATTGTTATCATCAAGTATTAAAAAATATTTAATGTGAATGAGAAATAACAAAGAGGACGGCGGTAAAGTTTACTAGTTTTTTTGTATTTTTATGTTTATTATTTTCACTACCAACATCATTCTTAATTTTTAATTTTTAACTCTTAATTAACATTAAATATTTAAGTGTTTATGGAAAATGTAGAAAATACAGATAATAAAAAACTTATAGGAATTTTAAGTTATATTGGTATTCTTTGGATAGTTGCCTACATTATGTATCGCAATAAAAAGAACGAATACAATACCTTTCATTTAAGAGAGGGATTAGGCTTGTTGATAATTGAGGGAGGTATTTTTATTCTTACCAAAATTTTAACATTTCTTCACCTTTATTTTATGGTTTGGATTGTACACAATATAGCATATCCTGTAATGCTGATATTGAGCATAATAGGAATAATAAATGTAGTAAATGAAAAAATGAAACCAATACCTTTTGTGAGCGAATATCTCACACAAGAGTATTTAAAAGATTTTGAATAGATTTGAATAAATGTTAGTTAAGACCTCACAGATAATTTTTGTGAGGTCTTGCTATTTTTTGCTATCAGTACTCGTTTGAAATTAGCTTAGATTATTTTGCATGGCACTTATTACCCCAAATTAGATATTAGAACTTATTGGCAAACATTAAAACCAATACTACTGTAAAACTTTGAAAATAAATAAATTAACCTGTTTTTTTTTATAATTTTAGTGTATAATTTAGGGTTCTAACTAATCGCTGAAAGAGAACTAACTATACATAAACTTGGCAGTAACAAGATAAAAAGTAGCCAAAATATTTACAAAATAATTGAGTAACAAGGGATATTGATATTTTTTATTATTGTAATTATCGTGTAGTAGATAAATAAAAGTAAAAAACACACCAAATGCCCACATTAACAGGAACATCCACGAGAAACTACTTACATCATGCGTTGTCCATGTTTGGTAAACTTGCGGAAATACTCCAATACTTAAAATAATATTTCCGAACCAACCCAAAAAGCTGAAAAAATTAAATTTCTTTGATTCTGATGCCATTTAAATTGAAAATTAAGAATTAGGGCTGTTCAGAAAAATTAATTTTAATGTTTTTTTTGTATCCAGACCCCAAAGGTTTTTGAAACCTTTGGGGGTCTTTTCACCTAATTTTTAATAAAAAATATTAATAAATAACATTTTTTATTATTTTTCTGAACACTCCTAATTGAAAATTGAAAATTATGTCGCTGATAATCTTGTTGTTTTTTTAAAGAAAATAAAAAAAAACAACAAGATACTTTATGCTTTAATCTATGAATTTCGTCTTGCATTTAGCATATTTTGCAAATCTGTTCCGGTAGGACTTTGGTATAATTTCAAGTCGAACTCGTGTATTATTGAAAAAATATGGTCGAAAATATCAGCTTGAATTGCCTCGTAGTATGCCCAACGCTGGTCAGCCGAAAATGCGTAAACTTCAAGCGGCAAACCTTCGGGAGTAACCTGTAATTGTCTGACCAAAAGGGTTAAATCTTGATTTAAATTAGTATTTTCACGCAAATATAATTCAATATATTTTCTAAAAGTACCAATATTTGTCAAATATCTCGAATTAATCAAACTATTTTCTTTAATATTTTTCGACTTATTATATTCAGCAATTTCTTTTTCTTTTTCTTCGATATAAGAGGCTAATAAACTAATATTTTTATATTTTTCAATCATTTCGGGTGTGCAAAATTTTATTGAACTAACATCAATAAAAAACGCACGCTTAATTCGTCTGCCTCCCGATTCTTCCATGCCTCGCCAGTTGGCAAACGACTTGCTAACTAAGGCATAAGTGGGCACTGTGCTAATGGTTTTATCCCAATTTTGAATTTTCACAGTTGTCAATCCTATTTCCAAAATTGTACCGTCGGCACCCATTGACGGCATAGAAACCCAATCGCCCGGTTTTGCCATTTTATTGGCAGCTATTTGTATTCCTGCCACAAAACCCAATAATGTATCTTTGAACACAAATATCAAAACTGCCGCCACAGCACCCATAGCAGTAAGCACGGCAAACGGGCGTTTTCCAATAAGTTTTGATACAAATAATACGGCAAAAATAAGCGCAATAATAACTTTCATTAACTGCAAAAAACCTTTTATATCAACATCTTTTGCAAGTTTACTTTTTTGGAATATTTCATAAAAAGCATCTATTAAAGCAAACAAAACTACCCAAAGTATGATGTAGATGTATAAAGCCAACGCACTGTAAACCGCACTTGTAACCGACTCTATATCAAAAGGATATTTTAAGTTATCGTCAAAAGCTAATCCAAAAGTTAAATAAATTATAGTGGACGGAACAAGATGCGTAATATAAAAAATCACCTTATGACTTATTAAAATATCATCAACTTCTGTCTTTGTTTTTTTAGCCATTTTTTGTAAAATTTTTATCAAATATTTTTTTACAATGAAATTGGCTAAAAATGCAAAAACAACTATTAATAATACTATTGTAATACTCGTTATGGCATTACGATTTTCTGCTGACAATCCTAATGTGTCGAGAAAAGAGTTTAATATAATTAACTTACTCATTAACATTTTACTTATATTTTATGATTTAACATTACATTAATTTGCCGCTATTTTTATAACAATAAACGGAGTATTGTTATAACCAATTAGCAACTACCCTAAAACCAAAACACACCGCTTAATACAAGGTAATAACCTATGTATCTAACGATGTGTTTTTTGTTGTGTAAACATTACATTTATGTAATTTATAAAATTACCAACCTACAAAAAAGTTTTATTTGATATCATTTATCTTTTGTTTCCTTTTTATCTTCTTCCTTACTAACTTCTTGATTTTGATACTCATCGTTCAAACCTTTTAATATAGTGCTTGTAATATCAAGTTGTTTTTCAGCTTTAAGCACTACATTGCCCATAGTGTTGCCAAGTATCACCTTATGTTTGTGTTCTTTATTATATCTGTCAAGATAATCATGCAATTTGTCATAAATTTGCTTGGTCATATTTTGTTCTTTGTCCATAAGCTGCATTTGCAATTGGTCTTTCAACTGTGCAAGTTTTTGTTGTTCGTTAATCAAATTTCGTTGCATTTTCTCAGCTTGACTCGATGTAACCAACCTTTTTTCTACTTTTTGTTGAAATTCCATAGCTCGACGTTGATATGCTTTTAACTTTGAATTTAAGTTTGTTTCAAGTTTTTTTTGCTCTTGCATCAACTCTGTTTTCAACTCATTGTATAAATCATATCCATTCATTAAACTATCAAGATTAATATACACAACGGCTTCAGAACCTCCAACACTTTGATTATCAACAGGATTAGACTCCGATGAGTTACCACTAAATCTATCAACGTAGAGAAAAACTACGGCAACAATTAAAACTATGTTTAAAATAAGTGAAATATTCTTCATAATAAAATAATAATTTGGTTTTAAAATTTCGACAAAAATAGACTTTTATATTGTAATACAATAAAATTTTATGATTTTTTTTTAGATTTTTTTTCAACACAAAAAACAACACTTCTTTCATTTAGCAATTTACAATGAGCAATTAGCAATTATAAAATTGATAATCAAGACATTACAAAACGACACAATACTTTTATAAAAAACTTATAATCAGGCTGTTATGAAAATACAACTGAGTATTGACACAAAATTTAACCCAAATTATTAGGGCAAACAGCGACTTAGGGTAACAAATATATTATTAAATGTTATATATCTGTAAAACATTTATTTATAATAAATATAAGATGAGAGCAGATAATTTTAAATCATTGGAAATAAGGTAATTATATTTTAATAAAATGTGCTTTTGCACTGATAAATAATCATGCAACCAAGTCCAACCAAATTGTTATTTTACCTCTATTCTTTAAGCTATTGTTATAGTCAGAACAATTTTTTTATTCGCAATTTTCTCTTGCAATTTCCCGATTTTTATTAACTTTGCCAACTATTAGGGTGAATTTATATGATTGTTTTCAATTATATATTTTCACTCTATTTTCGTAATTAGCCGTGCAAAAAAGTCATTCTCAATTATAAACAGATGAAATTTAATGAAGCAATAATAGGAACAAATATAAAGTCTGCAATAAATATTTTCAAATCTAAAGCAAAAAATAATAGTATAGCACAAATTATTGTGGCAAATGAGTCAAATATTATTAACCGTCCGTTTAATATACTTATATTCAAATCATTACAAAGTCCGGTAAAGGCTGCTATACAGCATTTTTTAATCAAAATTTTAAAACAAAAGGCTGCTCATTTACTCATTGCCACAAGCATAGAAGATTATCGACAGCTTTCTATATTTGATAAATTTTTTATAAAAATAAATAACTGGCTATTTACTCATCAAATTGAAACCAGTAAGCACACAGACCAGCCCAATTTATATAAATTAACATACAAATCATATAAATTTTCAAATAATCGACTAATAAACAGCATTATCAACACCGGAAATAATGAAAATTTCAAAGTCTTCCACTCTTATAAAAATTATAAAATTGAGAATAAAAATTCGCTCGTAATTGATTATAATACAATAATTAAAGCCGATAAAATAAAGGAATATTCAAGCTCTGTGGATAAAAAAAAGAATGTTTTTTGGTTTGCCTATCCTAATGACGAGCTAAATTTAGACAAAACCATTGTAATTAATACAAATAAAGAATTTACTACTACTATTATGCCTTGGTTTGATTGTATTTACGTGGAATTTTCAGGTAAAAATATAGCTATCAACAATATTAGCAAGGCAATACAATTAATTAATAATCAAGACATTAACATTAAATTCAGCAGTCAAAAAGTCTTAGAATATGGTTCTGCTTCAATGTTATTGCCCAACTATAATTATTTGTTGTATTTATCACGAGTAAAGAATAAATTATTGGGTAGCAACTTTGATTTTAAGTATAATTATTGGCAAATTATGGAATTTTGCGACATAAAATACGACGAGGCAAAGGCAATATTAAAATCTTCGCAAGTATTCAAAAAATTATTTTATAAATATGGCACTGAAATAGATAAAATTATATATCAGGCTTATGAATTTTGGAACGAATTGCGAGATATTGATAAAACTTGGATAAAAGCAGAAATTTGGTACTTGATAAAGCATGAAAATTGCTTATCTTCATACGAATACATAAATCGACACACCGAAGAATGGCTAAATACTAATAATTTAGATATAGAATTTATTGACAAATGTTTTGATGAGCTAAAATAAACAACTTATTATCAACAAATTACACACACTTAAACTACAATAACAATTTAGAAACTATACCCAATTTGCAACCAATGATTAATTTCATTGTTTAAGCTATTGACACTAATTTTATATTCTACCGGACCAATAACCGTGCGCATACCCACGCCAAAAGACGCACCAAAATAAAATTTATTAGGGTTAAACATGTCTTTAATAGTATTTTCGGCAATTCCGGAATTCCCATTTATAAATATAAATTTGCCGTTCCAAGGTTCAAACCTCAATGAAACACCTACGGAGGCAATGTTTTGTCCCATAATTTCCATAAAGCGAAATCCCTCCAACGGGAAAATATAGTCTTTGAAATTTATTGCACCTCCTAAAAAATAGCGGTCGCTAAAAAAGATATTGTTATTTAAAGTGGCGGCAGCTGTTACTAAATGACGATAATTCCACCGTTTGCCAATACGAAAATATTGACTATAATTTGCCAAAAACTTCCAATATTTTTTATCGAAATAATCATCAGTTTTATTTAACTCGCCAAACACATAGGAAGCTGCCAAGTGAAGCGCAGTTCCTTCGTTAGTGTAAACTCTCACGTCATAGGTGTCCATTTTGAAAAATGCGTAGGTACTAATGGCTGACCGATAAGGTTTTTCAAAAGATAAACGCACATCTTGGCTTCTTACACTTTTATAAAACACTTGCAATCCGGCACCAAACAATAATGAATTACTAAGCGTGGAAGCAAGCCCTATGTTGCCCTCGAAAACATCATTCTGAACTCGCAAATCAATTGAGTCGGTGAAATTAAAAAAAGTTTCCTCAATGTTGTAGTACTGAATTTTGGTATTAAAACCAATACTTGGCTTCAAATTAGTAAAAATTGAATAATCAGCCGAAAATTCAGTTTGAAAACCAAGTTTTGCATTAAGCAACAGCTTTGAACCTTCGCCCAAAATATTGCGATAGGTTCCATTAAGCAACAATGATGTATTGAAATAATTATTAAAATTTGCACCAATTTTATATATCGAAAAGGCTTGTTCTGCAACTTTTATAATCAAAGTTGTAAGATTATTTTCCTGTATTATTCTATAATTTACTTTTTCAAAATATTTACTGCCATACACCATTGCCACTCCACGCTCAATATCTTTTAAAGTAACCCATGTAGAATCTTTTATTTGTAATTTACTAGCTACCAATCCCTTAGAAACTTTTTTCAAGCCTTCATATTTCACTTTATCTATAAAAATTGAATATAAATTGGTAGGAGCTATAATTGGTTTTCTTTTATCTTTATAGTTTTTTAGTTTTTCGCTTAATTCTTTAAACGCCTCTTCCTTAGCCAATGCTGCTTCGTAGCCGCGCGCAAACAAAGTATCCACGTCTTCGGGAGCAAAACTACCGGCATCGTAACCCTCAATATCGGGTTCGACCAATAAATCTACGTCTTTAATTTCTTTTTTAGTAACCCTTTCGTTTTCAAAACTAGCTGCCTGCTCCATTACTTTCAACATGGAATTTAGTTCTTTCTTTTTGTATAATTTCGATTGAACTATAACGCCAATAATTATATCGGCACCCATTTGTTTTGCATAACTAACAGGGAAATTATTCACTAAACCTCCATCAACCAATAAGTTACCATCTAACTCAACAGCACTTAAAATTGATGGTATCGCCATACTTGCACGCAAAGCATCGGGCAAATAGCCTTTATTTAATAAAATAGGTTTACCGTGAACAATATCAGTAGCAACACAAGCAAACGGAATGGGAAGTTTTGAAAAGTCGCTAATATTATGAGCCGACCATGTTATTTTGGCAAGCTCCATTTCAATTTTTTGCCCCGAAATTAATCCTGTAGAAATAATAGGCTTTCCTTTTTTAACAGGAACTTCGAGTAAATATTTACCTTCTTCGTCTTTTTCTTCTATCGAAATTAATCTGCGCTTAATGTCGCCCGTAAACATTTCTTGCCACTTCATATTGCGCGCTATTTGCTCAATATTATCGGCAGAATAGCCCATGGCATACAAAGCTCCTACAATGCTACCCATACTCGTTCCGGTAACATAATCAATTGGTATATTGTATTTTTCTATTAATTTAAGTGTTCCAATTTCAGCCATACCTTTGGCTCCTCCACCACTCAAAACCAATCCGATTTTTGGGCGAGAAACCAAACTATCGCTCTGTGCAATAGTTACTGCTTGGGTCAAGAATAGTATAAATATTGCTAATATTGATATTTTAAACTTAAAAAAATACATACGCCAACGTTATAACTTTATTTTTTTACCAAAATATATAAATTTCACATTCTTTTTGCGAGGCACAATGTATAAAGTCCCGCATACACACGATTTGGCAATTTTGGAACATAAACCTTTAAAAGACTCAAAACTTGATAAGCCATATTTGCCGATTATTTAGTTTTAATCCACCTATTCATTTCATTTTTCCATTCTTTATGATTTTCATATATTTCGTAGCAGGGAAAAGTTCGTTCGTTACGATACTCTTTTTTTAGAATATATTTGTAAATCCAACCAAACCATTTTAATAAACGAGCTTCTTTTTTATTTCCGTAAACTTTATTATAAATTATCATTCGTTTAATATATTCTTTGGCTTGTTTAGTTGTGATTTTTGTCGGGAAACCAGCCTTTCCTATAATATTATAATATGGCTCATAAAAAATAAAACCATCAAAT
>PDWI01004245.1_pt1 | contig 19402 bp, 10 predicted proteins | sample 1430891 | NCBI WGS metagenome assembly PDWI01 (sample SAMN01162508, study PRJNA174530) | Oral metagenome, whole genome shotgun sequencing project. | biome: Marine environment; feature: Marine mammal; material: Swab sample of the gingival sulcus; isolation source: swab sample of gingival sulcus...
AGGTTCAAAAACTTTTTGTCACCTTGAAGAAACTTTCCGACGACGGTATGGCTATTCTTTATATCAGCCATAAACTTGATGAAATTAAACAACTCTGTCACAGGGCAACTATTCTGAGAATGGGAAAACTTGTAAACAGTGTCAGTGTTGCCGATGAGACAGCCTCTTCCCTTGCCACCATGATGATGGGAGAAGAACTGCAACCAATCAGTAAGAATCGTAACAAGACTTTTGGAGAGATAAGGCTTAAGGTTTCAAATCTCAACCTCAAGGCAAAGGATGCAACGGGTATTTCACTCTCAAATATAAATCTCTCTGTAAGAGCGGGAGAAATTGTAGGTCTTGCGGGAGTTGCGGGAAACGGGCAGGAAGAGTTACTCAAGGCTCTGAACGGTGAAGAAAGCGTGCGTGAAAGTGCCTCAATTATCATTGATAATGAAGAGGCGGGCAAACTTGATCCCAACGCCAGGCGAAAGGCAGGACTCGCCTCTGTCCCGGAAAAACGACTGGGGCATGGAACAATTCCCGATATGAGTTTGACAGACAACGCCTTTATGACCGGTTTCCAGCGTATGGGCTTATTATTCAAAGGTCTTATCAACTATAAAAAAACCAAAAATTTTGCCCAGCAGGTTATCAAAGATTACTCCGTGAAAACACCAGACTCGAATGTTTTTGCCGAATCCCTTTCAGGCGGTAATTTACAAAAATTTATCATAGGTCGAGAACTCACCCAGGCACCGGATATCCTCATTGTTTCACAGCCTACCTGGGGTGTTGACGCGGGTGCTGCCCAAACTATTCGACAATCCTTACAAAAACTTGCCCAAAATGGCGCGGCGGTTCTGGTGATTTCTCAAGATCTGGATGAACTGATGGAAATTTCAGATACTATTGGTGCCATATGTGGCGGCAAAGTTTCTTCTTTCTATCCTACCAAGGAAATGAACATTGAAAAAATGGGATTTTTAATGGCTGGTCTTCCTCTTGAAGAAGGAGGTAATAATGCTTCCTAGATTGATAAAAAGACAAACACCATCGAGACTGATGGTCTATTGCTCTCCCTTACTGGCTCTCTTTCTTTCACTCTTTGCGGGAATAGTCCTCTTTCTTGTTATGGGACACAGCCCTCTTGCCGCTCTTTACTCTTTTTTCGTTGAGCCAGTTTCAAGTCTTTATGGCCTTGCAGAGCTTGGTCTTAAGGCAACGCCTCTTATTTTAATAGGGGTTGCCCTGTCTCTTGGTTTCAAGGCAGGTGTATGGAATATTGGAGCTGAGGGTCAATTAACTATTGGTGGTTTATGTGGTGGAGCCGTAGCCCTCGCTTTTTATGAGAAAACCGGATTTTATATCATTCCACTGATGATGCTTGCCGGCATAATCGGAGGTATGGCATGGGCTGCAATAGTCGCCTTTTTACGAACAAGATTTAATGCAAATGAGATTCTTACAAGCCTGATGCTCAGTTATGTTGCTGTGCTCTTTCTGAATTATATGGTCCATGGTCCGTTAAAGGATCCGGACGGCTTCAATTTTCCCGAATCAAGGCTCTTCAGTGACTCGGCACTATTACCAATTATCCTCGAAAATACCCGCCTTAACATCGGTTTTCTGTTAGCCCTGGCTGCCGTTGCAGTTGGCTGGATCATTATTTCCAGAACCATTCTTGGTTATCAGATTAAAGTCGCCGGTTCAGCACCGGCAGCAAGTGAACATGCCGGATTTTCAAGTTCCAAAATTATCTGGATTTCACTTATGATAGGTGGAGGAATAGCTGGACTGGCAGGGGTGATTGAGGTTTCCGGTGCCATTGGTCAGCTTTTGCCTGCAATCTCTCCAGGATATGGTTTCACGGCAATTATTGTTGCCTATGTTGGCCGTTTAAATCCCATAGGAGTCCTTTTTTCCGGCACATTTCTCGCCCTTACATACTTGGGTGGAGAATCCGCGCAAATTTCTCTCAACCTTCCTGTTGCTGTGACAGGCGTTTTTCAGGGTCTTTTGCTGTTTTTTCTCCTGGCAACAGATGTTTTTATTCACTACAAGCTTCAGTTTAGCAAATCAAATATCAGGAGAAAAAAATAATGGAACTGTTAACTCCTGCTATACTCACAATTATCACGGCAGCAACACCTATTCTTTACGCGGCACTTGGCGAAATGGTTACAGAAAAATCCGGTGTTCTGAACCTTGGCGTTGAAGGAATGATGATTATGGGAGCAGTGATGGGTTTTCTTGCCGCACATGTAACCGGAAACAGTCTGATTGCTCTTGGGGTGAGTATTTGTGCAGGCATGCTTATGGCTGCAATCTTTTCACTGCTGATACTCAAATTTCATGCAAGCCAGGTTCCAACCGGTCTGGCTCTGACTATTTTTGGTATTGGCTTGAGTTCTCTTATTGGACAAAAACTGGTTGGTGTTACCTTTTCGGGAATTCCTAAAATTACCATTCCCTTGCTCTCGGATCTGCCATTTGTTGGAGAGATATTATTTCATCAGGATATTCTTGTTTATTGCTCTTTTCTTATTGCCCTTGCTATCTATTTTTTTCTCAATCATTCACGGGCAGGACTTATTTTGAGAGCGGTAGGCGACTCCCACGACGCGGCACATGCCATGGGTTATTCTGTAATCAGGATTCGTTTTTTTGCGATTCTTTTTGGCGGGGCAATGGCAGGACTCGGTGGTGCCTATCTTTCCCTTGTTTACTCCCCTATGTGGATGGAACAAATGACAGCCGGCCGAGGCTGGATAGCCCTGGCACTTGTCGTTTTTGCCACATGGCGAACAGAACGTGTCCTTATGGGTGCTTATCTTTATGGCTCAATATCAATCTTGCAGCTCCATGCCCAGGCTCTTGGTGTCGGTGTTCCATCTCAGATAATGTCAATGCTGCCCTATCTCACAACCATTATTGTTCTGGTTATTATTTCAAGAGACTCAACAAAGATTAAACTTAACGCTCCAGCAAGTTTGGGAAAAGGATTTCAACCAAATAGATAAGTTTTGAAAATTTGCAAACGACTATTTACAAAACGTGTTATTAATAATAAATGTTTATAGTTATCAGGAAGATACTGATAATTGAAAGCAGTAAAAACAGCTAAAGGAGAACGTAAAAAATGTTGAAAAAGGTTATTTTGTCTCTCACAATCATTGCAGGTTTAGCTTTGGGCAGCACTGCCATTGCTGACGATGAGACCAAGGTTGGTTTTGTCTATGTCGGTCCTGTTGGCGATCACGGCTGGACCTACCAGCACAATGCAGCTCGACTTGCCGTAGAAAAGGAACTTGGTGTTAAAACCACCTATGTTGAAAAGATTGATGAAGGAGCAGATGCTGAACGTGTTATTCGCCAGCTTGCCAGTTCTGGACACGATATTATTTTCACCACATCTTTTGGATTTATGAACCCTACCCTTAAAGTTGCCAAACAGTTTCCAAATGTAAAGTTTGAGCACGCAACCGGCTATAAAAGGGCAAAGAACGTCAGTACCTATGCTGCCCGTTTTTACGAAGGGCGTGCGATTTTAGGTACTATCGCAGGTATGATGACCAAAACCAACACCGTTGGCTATATAGCATCTTTTCCAATTCCAGAAGTAATTCGCGGAATCAACTCTTTTACCCTTGCCATGCGTAAAGTTAATCCTGAGGCAAAAGTTAAGGTGGTCTGGGTTTATACATGGTTTGATCCCGGCAAGGAAAGTGATGCTGCCAAGACCCTCATTGATCAGGGCTGTGACATCATCACCCAGCACACTGATACCCCTGCCCCCTTGCAAGTCGCAGAAAAGCGTGGAGTCTATGGCTTTGGCCAAGCATCTGATATGAGCAAATTTGCGCCAAAAGCTCAACTTACTGCCATTATAGATGACTGGGCTCCATACTACATTTCACGCGTAAAGGCAGTAATGGACGGCACCTGGTCTTCTGTTGATACCTGGGACGGTCTGAAACCGGGTATGGTTCATATGGCTGACTACGGCGAGGCTGTTCCTGCTGATGTTCGCAAGGCTGCCGATGCGGTAAAAGAGGGTATTATTGCTGGTACTCTTCATCCATTCCAGGGACCAATCAAGAATCAGAAAGGCGAGCTTGTTATGAAGGAAGGTGAAATTATTCCTGATTCTGAACTTGCAGGCATGAACTGGTATGTAGAGGGTGTTGAAGGCTCTATTCCCAAATAATTTCTGAGTAGACTTCTTGCTCAATAAAACAGGGAGGGGGGGGCAGTTTTTTGCAGTTACCCCCTCCTTGCTGTTTTCAGCTTTACTCCTTAAACAAAAAGCTCCACAAATCTTGGTGGATTCCCACCTTTGAGTTCCACCAATCCCTTATTGGAAATATGAAGCTCTGGTAAAACAATAAGTCCCAGAAGGCTGATAGTCATTTCAACAGAAGAGTGCTGGCAGCCAAGCTGATGAATAGCCTCCTGAATCCCTGTTAATTCTTTTGCCGCCTCCTCTATGGATTTGATACTCATGAGTCCCGCAAACGGAAGTTCTATTCTGGCAACTATCTGTTGATTTTTAACAACGACAATTCCCCCGCCGCACTGCTTGAGGCTATTTGCAGCAATCGCCATATCTTCGTCATTTGTACCTATAATCAGTAAATTATGACAATCATGGGAGACAGTGGAGGCATAAGCACAATCAGGTCCAAAATTTGTCCCGCGAATAAAAGTAAAAGCTTTCCTGTCAGTTTCAGCAATGTCATCCTTATGCCGATAATACATTGCAACCTTGGCAATATCTTCCTTCGGTTCAGCTTCCACATAACCATTGTTATTGCTTACAGAAACTATTTCCTCTTTCGTCAGAACTTCACCGGGATAAATCCTGATTGCCCGAACAGAATGTTTTGCGGCATCGGTTGGAGCTTTGATCTTGAAATCAGTCGCCTTGAGTTGATCGATATGTACTGAATTAACAGCCCACTCTGGATAATTGAAGGGAGGAATTTCAGCTTTTAATTGACCCTTTTCAGCAATCAATTTTCCATCACAGAAAACAGAATGAACTGTAAGGGTGTTCAAATCATCCAAAAGAAGAATATCGGCAATTTTACCAGGAGCGATAGAACCTATTGAACGCTGTTTCTCAAGGAGCTGTGCGGCATTAATGGTCGCCATCTGAATAGCAGTCATGGGAGTAACACCACATTCGACAGCCTTTCTCAAAGCTCTAACAAGATGTCCCTCTTGCAGAATCGTGGCAGCACTCATATCATCTGTAACAATGGTGAACATTCTGGTATCAATTTCAGGACGATCAAGAAAAGCCGGTACAAGTTTAGGCAGATCAAGCCAGGCTGAACCATACCGCATCTGAACATTCATTCCTCTTGAGGCTTTGGCATAGGCTTCTTCCGCACAGGTACTTTCATGGCAGGCAGTGAAGCCTGAGGCAATAAAGGAGTTCAGCCCCTGGCCAAGGTCAGGAGAGGCATAATGTCCAGTCATTACAAGATCAGCTTCAAGGGCTTTATCGGTTATCTGGTGAACCTTATCGTCTCCGAAAAGTACTCCAGGGAAATTCATCTGCTCTCCCTGAAGTTGAGCCCAATTATTTTTATATGCTGTTTCCACATCATCCGGGCCAATTTCTGCACCGGCGTTTTCCATTCCCTGAATTGATGGAACACAGACAGGCATTGCTGTCATCACTTTCAATGGAATATCTTTGGTTGTCTCATGAAACAACTCTACAGCCTTTAAGCCAAAAACATTTGTCATTTCATGAATATCAGGACAGATCGTAGTTGTTCCGTGGACAAGGACACCTGCAGCCAGGGAGCGAAGATCAACCATGGAACTTTCCACATGCATATGACTGTCTATAAAACCCGGGCTGATATATTTCCCTTCCGCACAAACTATTTCAGTCTTTTCATCTGTGAGAATTTTTGCACTATCACCAACAAAGGCAATAACGCCTTTATAAACTGCAACATCAATATTTTCTTCAAGAATACCAGTAAGTACATTTACAAGTGTGCCATTTTTTATGATAAGATCAGCGGCAATACGTCCCATTGCCACCCCGGCAAGTTCTTTTGAAATACCAACACGTTTATCCATTATTTTATCCTTCAGTGGCTTATGCCGCTGGTTAATATTTTTGAAATATTTTCTACACCTTCCTTGCTGTCAGGCTCAACGATTTGTACCATTCTGCCAGCAACCATAACACCAACCCGATCAGACAAACTTACAGCCTCTGAAAGGTCAGCGGTCACCAGCAATACTCCGGTCTGCTCCCTGGCATTGAGTAGCAGCTGCCATATCTCTTTTTTCGCTTGAACATCGAGCCCCTGGGTGGGATGTTCAACCATTATTATCTTCGGTCTTTTAAAAAAGGTTCTTGCCAGAATAAGTTTCTGCAAATTGCCCCCGGACAATTCATCCACCAGCATTTCGGTACTTTCAGCACGGATTCTAAAATCAGCCATCAACTTTTCTGCCTTTTCCCGGGCTTCATCCTTTGCCAGCCAGACACCATCAGTAAAATTTTTCCGGGTAGTAAGCAAAAATGTTTCCAGAAGATCCAGCTCCTTTCCTGTGGCAAGTCGATACTTATCTTCAGGAATATAACTCAACATTTCACTCAGTTCACTTGAGCAGTAAAACTCTGTCAAGCCTTTTCCAAGCAAGATACAGCTTCCTGCATGAAATGACCTCCTATTGGCAAGGACTTCAACTATCTCCTTTTGTCCATTGCCCGCAAGCCCGACAATAGAGAAAATCTCCCCCTGTTTCAGGGAAAAAGTCACATCTTTCAAACCATCAGCAAAAAGTGATCTTACGCTTAAAAGTGTTTGAGTCTTTTTGATCCGCTTTTTGTCAAGATCAAAAGATTGAACATCGCCTATAATCTCTTTTGCAAGTTCCCGGATAGAAATCTCATCACTCCTGACAATTTTTTCTATCCTGCCTTCCCGCAAGATACAGATCCTGTCAGCAAGCTCCTTGACCTCGATTAAATCATGACTGACAAATATAACAGCCTTATCAGCTTCAATCAGTTTTCTGAGGATTACCTGAAAGACTTTCTTTTCTTCGCCAGAAAGAAGGCTGCTTGCCTCATCAAAAATCAGCAGCTCAGTTTCCTGATAAAGTAGTCGTAATATCTCAACCTGCTGTTTTTCTGATATGGATAAGGTTGCAACCTCCCTGGTAAGGGGCACTTTTATATTAAAACGACAGGCCAGTTCATTTATTTTTTTCAGCAAGGCTTTTTTTCTGCTGAAAAGCGGAGCTCTGCGTGCAAGCAAGATATTTTCAGCAACAGTCATTGACTCAACCAGTTTGCTCTCCTGATAAATAACACCAATCCCTTTTTTGAGTGAATCCCCAGGGTTCTTGAATGTTACTTTTTCACCGAACAATGCCATAGAACCGGAGTCTGGCTGTAACAGTCCTGCCAACATGCCAACAATGGTGGATTTACCCGCTCCATTTTGTCCAACGAGTGCAAATATCTCACCTTTTCTTATGGTAAGACTCACACTATCTACGACAGAACTGGATCTGAAGCACTTACTTACAGAATCAACTGTCAGCATAGCCACGGTTGAAATATCACTACTGCTGCTCATTTTCCCCTATTTCTTTCCAACGAGAGGCTGGACAAACTGTACTTCCGAGTCCCATGGGAAAAGAATCCAGGTGTCCTGACTTACTTCTGTTATAAAGGTATCAACAAGTGCCCTGCCGGCTGGCTTTGCATATACAGTAGCAAAATGTGCTTTGGGAATCATTTCCTTTACAAGTTTGGCAGTACGACCAGTATCCACGAGATCATCTATCAACAACCAGCCATCACCATCATTTTCAAAGGTTTTAAGAACTTCGGAATCTCCTTTTTGATCTTGCCAGTCATAGCTGGAAATACAGATGGTATCAATGAGCCTGATATCAAGTTCTCGGGCAATAATTGCTGCAGGCACCAAACCACCTCTGGTAATTGCAACAATCCCCTGATAATACTGATTATCCAGTAATCTCCAGGCAAGTGCCTTGGAATCACGATGGAGTTGATCCCAGGAAATTGGATATGTTTTCTGATAATTATTTGAATCACCCATAAGCTACTCCTTGAATACTTAAAGTAAATTATAATTTTATATAACTAACAAATATTACATCAAATTATCTGGATCAATGTCTACAATCATTGCAGTCTTTCTTACCAGTAAATCTGTTTTTTTCTGTTCCACAAATCGACAAACCTTATGAAGATTCTCAATAGATTCGGCCTTGAGAAGAAGTTGCCAGCGATATTTATTTTTTATCCTGTTAATTGCAGCCGGAGCAGGACCTAGAATTGACAAACCATACTTCCTGTCCCTATTTATCTGTCTACATAAATTTCCAATATTTGAACAGGATAGTTGTACATCTTTTTCGTTTTCTCCCTGTAAAAGAAAGAGAATAACCCGAACATAAGGAGGAAATGCTGGATGTGCCCTTATCTCCATCTCACGGTCATAAAAGGTATTATAATCGTGTTTCTGGGCAAGTTGAATAGCATAATGTTCAGGTCTCAGAGTCTGAATAATCACTTTCCCCGCATACTCCCCTCTTCCCGCCCTGCCCGTTACCTGACTGATCAGCTGAAAGGTCTTTTCAGCCGCTCGAAAATCGGGGATATTCATTCCGCTATCGGCAAGAATTACACCAACAAGTGTCACATTCGGGAAATGATGTCCTTTCGCAATAATTTGAGTGCCCACCAGAATATCAATATTACCAGCCTGCATTTCCTGTAAAATTGAAAGAAATTTTTTTCTGTCGCTGGCAGTATCCGAATCAAGTCTGGCGACACGCGCATTTGGTACAAGCCTTTGTATTTCTTCTTCAATACGCTCGGTACCAAAACCAACCGGCACAACATTATCAGAGCCACAACTTCTACACAGGACGTTCTCAGCAAGAGAAAAGCCACAATAATGACAAACCAGTTTTTGCGATTTTTTATGCAGGGTAAGTGAAACATTGCAGTGCTGACACTGAATTATTTCCCCACAATCCCTGCAAATGACAACAGGTGAAAAGCCTCTCCTGTTCAGTAACAGTACAGACTGTTTTTTCTGCTGAAATGTGGTTTGAAGTTGTTTTGTAAGTTCCTTGCTGAATATATTTGCAGCAGGCCTGCCACTTTTGCCAAAACCAAGATCGACAATTTGCACCTTTGGCAATGCTCTTTCGCCAACCCTTTTATCCATAACGAGAAGCGTATATTTACCTCTTTTGGCATTGTTAAAGCTTGTTACTGAAGGGGTAGCAGAACCCAGAATAACTGTGGCATTGTGGTGTCTTGCCCTTACCACAGCAATATCTCTGCCCTGATAACGAAAAGTATCCTCCTGTTTAAAACCTGAATCATGTTCTTCATCCACGATAATTAAGCCAGGATCTTTAAGGGGTGCAAAAACCGCGGAACGTGCCCCGATAACAATTTTAGCTGTACCGGATAAGGCTAAATGATACTGGTCATATTTTTCAGCAGCCGATAAACCTGAATGCTGCAAGACTACCAGCTCACCGAATCTTGAAACAAAATGTGCTTCCAGTTGAGTTGCCAGGGCAATCTCAGGAACAAGCACAATGACATCACGCCCCTCCTCAAGCGTTGCTTGCGCAGCACGCAAATACACTTCAGTCTTACCACTTCCAGTAACACCAAAAAGAAGAAAGGGAGAAAACTCTTTTTTATGAATCGCGACTTCAAGCTCTGTCAGAACCAATTTCTGCTGTTCTGTAAGTTCCTCATTTTCAGGGTAATAAGGCAATTCATCACCAAAGGGATTACGATAAACTCTTCGTTTTTGCTGTTTGAGAATCCCCTTCTCAATGAGTGATTTCAGCCCCTTTGCCGAGCCACTGTAACTTCGCGACAGTTCTCTTCCTGGAACAGCTGCATGTCCCGAATTTTGATAGTGGTATTGGTGGTAATACAATGTCTTGGCTTCCGAGAATAGAAACGTACTATTAAAATTCTTCGCAATATATTTTCGAAACGCCTCAACATCCTCTTTTTCTGGATTTGGGAAAAACTCGAAAAAATCCAGATCAAACTCTCCCTTCAGACGATAACAGTGCTCTACCTTCGCCTTAACTTTATCTTCAGGAATCACTTCCTCAACAAGAAGACATTCTTCAGCAGCAAGAATTGCTATAAGTTTTTTTTGAGATTTTAAAAGAGCCTTATTCACATTATGACCAAGAGTTTCTTTTGTATCCAGCTCAAGCAATTTCTCAGGCAAGGTCAACTGTAAATTTTCGGCAATATCTCGCAATTTATGCCATTTCTTACCCTTTTTCAGGACAATCACGGATTTACGGTCAAGTCCTCCTGGAACAGCAGTCTTAATGACAAGACCAAGAGGGTAATGATAATACTCAGAGATCCATTTGAAAAAAGGCAAAAGATTATCGTTAAAAAGAGGATATTTATCAGAAACAGAGCTAATCTTGCGCAGTTTATATTCAGTATCCCTGACACCATTCAACTCAACAACATAGCCCGTCACCTTACGACTGCCAAGTGGTACAAGCACCCTGCTTCCGACAGACAGATCCTGACCGTCGTCTATCAAATAGGTAAGAGTCTGGTGCAATGGCAGACAAACTGCTACTTCTGCTATTATTATTTTTTCTGCCACCTGTACACCGTTTCCTTTAAAGCTTAACAAGTTACCGCAAAGAGTTTATGAAAAAGCTATATTTCATATCAATCTTATGGTAAAAAAGCGAACGCAATCTCACTCTAATTACCAGATTTTTCCGATGTTTTACAGCTATTACCCGCCATGCTCAAGAATTTTGACCAACTGCCCATAGATAATCACAAGGAAGAGATTATCAAAACCATTCAAAACAACCAGGTGGTTATCATTGCCGGAGATACAGGCTCAGGAAAGACCACCAGAATTCCACAATTTTGCATGGAAATCGGGCAACACTCGCAGAGCAAACTTATCGGCTGTACACAACCAAGAAGGCTGGCTGCAATATCTGTCGCCAAAAGAGTTGCAAGCGAACTTGGGGATGAGCGACTAGTAAACTACAAAATCAGATTTCAGGATAAAACAAACATTGATACCAGAATCAAGTTCATGACTGACGGCATTCTTCTTGCCGAAACTCAAAAAGATCCCCTTCTGGAAAACTATGCACTGTTAATTATTGATGAAGCTCATGAACGAAACAAAAATATAGATTTTCTCCTTGGCTACCTGAAAAAGGTTCTCCCAAACAGACAGCAGTTAAAACTTGTTATCACCTCCGCAACTATCGATACAGAGACTTTTTCCAGACATTTCGACAATGCTCCAATTATCTCCATTGATGGCAGGACATATCCCGTAGACGTTCAATATGAGCCGATGGAAGATAAAGATGACGATTATCTTGAACACACCATAAAAACTGTTGTCAAGCTATTCATCAAGAAGCTTCCTGAAGATACGCTGGTATTCCTTCCAACAGAAAAAGACATCCGCAGCTGCTGTGAGGCCCTTGCTAAAGAGTTGGATAATGTTGACATACTACCCCTCTTTGGACGACTCCAGGCCATTGACCAACAAAGAATATTCCGGCCAAACAATAAACCTAAAATAGTTGTTGCCACCAACATAGCAGAGACTTCAATTACAGTACCAGGTATCCGCTATGTAGTGGATAGCGGGCTTGCCCGGATGACCTATTACAATAGCCGTGCCAAAACCAACAGCCTGCCAATCCAGAAAATATCCCGGGCAAGCTGCGATCAACGTAAGGGAAGATGCGGCCGCATTGCATCCGGGATCTGTATTCGCTTATTCACCGAGGAAGATTATCTAGCCAGAGATCAATATACCCTGCCTGAAATAAAACGTTCCAACCTTGCCGAAGTTCTGCTTCAGATGGCAAATCTTAAACTTGGTGATCCTCTAAAATTCCCGTTTATAGATCCTCCATCCTCAAATGCTATCCGTGATGGCTATACCCTGCTGAGAGAACTTGGTGCAATCGACAAATATCATAACCTGACCAAACAGGGCAAGCTCATGTCGAATTTGCCCATTGATCCTTGCATAGCGAGAATACTTATTGAGGCAAGCCATAACAATTGCCTGAAAGAAATAAAAATCATTGCAGCAGTTCTGGCAATTCAGGATCCAAGAATCAGACCTGCTGAAAAAGAACAGAAAGCAGATGCAGCGCACATAAAATTTCACAATAAACATTCAGACTTTCTTGCCTATCTCAATATTTGGAACAGTTTTCACAGCGAGGATGAAACAATCTCCTGGTCACGGCTGAAAAAATTCTGCAAGACACATTTTCTCTCTTTCCAGAGAATGCGCGAGTGGCTTGATTTGCATGAGCAGCTCAGCAGATTACTCGCCAGATACAGCCAATTCCTTGAGAATAAAGAAGCAGCAAGATATGATCAGATCCACAGATCATTGCTTTCGGGATTTTTACGAAATATCGCCCACAAACAGGAGAAAAAAATATATCAGGGAGCGGGCAATAAAGAATTGATGGTATTTCCAGGTTCTTATCAATTCCAGACTTCCGGGCAATGGATTATGGCAGCTGATTTTCTTGAAACAAACAGGCTGTATGGATTGACGGTAGCCACAATTGAACCTGACTGGATAGAACCTCTTGCTAAAAATCTTTGTAAATATAGCTGGTCCAACCCCAGATGGGAAAAAAAGACAGGACAGGTTACAGGCGATGAAAAGGTAACACTCTTTGGCCTTATCCTTGTTAGCTGCCGAAAGGTAAATTTTGGCAGGAAAAATAAAAAAAACAGGGCAGAGGCGAGACGTATCTTCATTGAATCCGCTCTTCTGACTGGCGAAATTTTCGGAAACTACAAATTCCTGTCCCACAACCTGAAACTTGTCAGGCGTTGGAAAAAAACTGAAGACCGTTTAAGAAAAAGAGATATTCTTTACTCAGAACAATTACTTCATCAATTTTATCAGGAAAGACTTGCTGACAGCATCTATGATCGGGCAAGCCTCAACAAATACCTGAAAAATAATTCTGATTCAGCTCTTTTCATGCAAGAGCAGGATATATTATATCGTATTCCCGATTCCAGTGAATATGCGGATTTTCCACGAAAAATTATGGTAGGTTCCATAGCTTTAAAGGTTTCTTATAAGTTTAATCCCAATGGGGATCGAGATGGTATAACGATCCATATACCTCTCTCTATTGCCGAGACTCTCTCTGAAAGTCAATTTGACTGGCTCGTTCCCGGTTTTCTTAGAGAAAAGCTACAACTTTTGTTAAAAGGACTGCCTAAAGGACTGCGAAAAAAACTCGTACCCGTAAATCTTGCAGTAGATAACATTCTCGATGATATTTGCCAGGACTTTGGTAAGGGTCATTTGCTTGGCAGGGTTGAAAACACGATTTTGAAACTCTACAGGTTTCGGGTTCAGAGAAATGATTGGCCAAGGGAACTACCATCTTATCTTTGCCCAAATTTCATTCTTTTGGATGAACAAGGTAAAACCCTCGCCCAGGGGAATAAGCTTGGACAACTGCTCAATAGCAATATACCTTCAGTAAAGGTATCAAACAGGAATTACCAGCCTCTTGAAAAAGACAAAGAACTCATTGAAAAACTCGGAAAAATCGAATCAGATTGTTGGAATTTCAACGAACTACCCTCCTCTATCCCATTGTATTCGGAGAGCAAATCAATTTGCGCTTTTCTGTATCCCTACCTCGAAAAGGTTGAGAATAAAAACAAAATAAAAATTAAATTCAGTCAAAATAAAAAAGAAGCTGAGGCATTCAACCAGAAGGGCATGGTGGAGCTATATAAAATGCAATTCAGTGCACCAGTCAAATCTTTAAAGAAAGCCTGTAGTAATTGTTTGTCAGCTCCATCGGCTATCTTTCTGGTCAAGGAATATGTCAACAGAAATGAAGCCGCTGAGGCTCTATTAAACTCAATACTGTACGTACTTTGTAATCTTTCAGGTACCAGCCCTATTCCTGACAAAGATAGTTTTGAGACAACTATCCAACAGCTAAAAAAAGATGGGCTTTATAAATCTGGCAGTAGTTTCTGCAATAAGCTCTCGGAGGCACTACGGCTAAGAAATAGCCTTATCGGACAAATAAAGAAACTGCCGCAAAAACAAGCCCCTGGAATCAAGACAGCAAGAGAATTTGCAGAGATTTTGCATGAGACTTTCCCTGCAAATTTTCTTTCAACAAATAAAATAAGCCACATTGACGACTATATTCGACAATTGAAGTGTTTTGAAATACGCCTCAGCAGATTCAGCCTCAACCCCTTAAAAGACAGACAAAAAGAACAACCACTCCTGCCCCATTTGCAGAACCTGACCGATCTGACGAAAAAAGAAATACTACCAGAAGTCGTTGAACTGGTTGAACAATATGAACAACTTGTCAATGAATTTAAGATTTCCCTGTTTGCCCCGGAATTGAAAACAAAAGTTTCTGTTTCAGAAAAGAAACTTGATCTCCACTGGCAAAAAATCAGGGGCTATATCTAACTCAGCAAAAAAATCAGATGAATAACGTTACAACAGGTGTCCTCCTCTGCTTATCCAGCTTTATCCTGATGCATAACGATCAAATAGTAACAGGTCTGATTATCTTTATTGCAGGAATCTATATAATGAATAAGAAGAAATAGTATCTAGCTGCAAAAAAGAATTGCCAAATACTCATCTGACCTTTCCTACTGTATTAAGAACATGCTTTAGACTATCAAAAGTATATGGTTTTACGAGGGAGTTAGACATTCCATACTCTTTGCAATTTTTCAGCAAGGGATCAACGGATACTCCACAGACCCCTATAATATCAATACTTGCATCAATATCCTTTATTTTCATGCAATAACGCCTTATGTCTATTTCTGTCCGGCCATTCAGATCAAGGAACACCAGCATTGATGTTCCTTGACCATTCTGTTGTGTCATTTGATAAAGATACTCCATTCCTCTTTCAGGGGTCTCAACAGCAACAGTGTTATAGTCAAGATATTCAAGCATAATTTGGCCAAGCTCACGTAACTGGCTCTCCGGTTCTACGAGTAATACAGTTCTTTCTTCAATTTTCACAGGGTTCTTACTCTCCTCCTTCTCCTCAAAAACCGGAAATAAAAGGGATACAGTCGTACCTTTTCCTTCAATGGAATCTACGACAACGTAGCCACCATGATTTCGCATCACAGAGTAAACGACAGCGAGTCCAAGCCCCATACCTTTCACACTTGATCTTTCCTTGCTGGAAAAATAGGCATCAAAAACCTGTGTCAAATGTTTCTTTTTAATACCTGGCCCCTCATCAACAATACAGACCTTGGCATAATTTCCTGCTGGAATATATTGCCCGGAAACAAGATGTGGCTCTGAAAATTTAACATGTTCGGATAGAATAGAAATGGTTTTCTGATCTCTTCCCAGAGCTTCAAGAGAGTTTTCAAGAATGTTTTCAAATACAAGTTCTATCTCTGACAGATCAACTTTTACTATCAGTCTCTCTTTAATTAGCTGTACATCATAAGGGAAGACATTTTTTCTAAAAAACTTATCAAGACAATGGCTTACAAGATCAGAAAATTCATGGTTCATACGATGTACAATACCAAAACTTGAAAAACAGGAAATTGTACGGGTGAGATCAACCGCCATTAACGATGCTTTTTTCGCGTTTTCAATGAGCGACAATTTTTCCTCTGGTAAAACCAGATCAGGATCAGCAAGAACAATATCCAGATTACCGCATATCGCGGTTAACAAATTGTTGAAATCATGAGCAACGCCGCCAGCCATTCCACGCAAAGCTTCCATTTTCTTCATTAACTCCATTGCAGCATCAACTTCCTGCTTATGTTTCTCGGCAAGATACTGACGAGTAATGTCATGAAAGATACACACCCCAAAACAACCCTCATCGTTTTCTACAACAGAAAGTTTTCCTGAAAGCATTTTGTCATTGATAGACAGAGGATCATTCTCCTTTATCTCAAATTGGTCAGCCCCCTTTCCAACAAGTTCTTCTGCAAGCCAGTCTTCGACCTCGGCTTGATACTGATTCCAGCAGATAACCTCGGCTATGCCCTTCCCTATCATTTCCTCCTGGGACTGTAAAAATATTTTTGCAATAGCAGAGTTTGCCCTGACTATTTTCCCCTTACTATTAAGTTCAAGAATACCTTCAGAAAGATTTTTAATTATATGACGCAGATGATCCTTTTCCCGTAAAAGTTCTCTGGTAATGGTATTTTCCACAGAATCTTCCACCAATTGCGGCTGGGCAGTCGAGGGCGCATTAGCTGAATCAATCTCCGGTTTAACAACTCGCCTGTAGCCTCTCTTGTAGTCGTCAAGAGTCTTCCTGACCTGCTGACGCATTTCCTGCATAGTTCCCTTGACAAAACAGAGATCACATGGAACTTCAGCAAAGATTTTTTCCAGATCCTCTTTGGCTATTGCACTAAGAATGGTAACAAATATATCTCTGTACTGTTCCTTACTTTTAATAATTCCGCACAGAACATCACCCTCCACAAGCGGCATTACCAGATCTGTGAAAACAATATTTACAGACCAGGCCTCCAACATATCAAGAGCTTCAAGACCATTCCTGGCTGTTTTTACCTGACATCCTTCCTTTTCAAGGAAAGATGTTAAAACTTTGACCAAAACAGGATTATTATCAACTACCAGAACATTTGGTTCGTTATTTATAGCTATCATTAGGTTTGACTCTTACTTATTACGTTTGGGATTAAAAACAATCTCACGCATAAATTTAATCATTTTCTGTCTACGTCTGGAAATCTTTTTTTGCTCGTGAACAAGACCAGTTTCCCGAATTTTCATTACATTCATCTTATATTCTATATGAGATGCAAGACGATTATCAATATACCAGGCGTAAAGCAGCCCCAGAAAAAGCCCTGGAGGAGTAAACCCTTCATCCTTGTTTAACACTCTAAGGTAATGAGTTTTATCATTCTGAAAAGAGTTCATCCGGGTAAGTTTTAACCAGTCATCAAGCTCTTCCTGTGAAAAAAAACACTCACTCTCATTTATATCCTTCAAGAATAGATGATAGATACGACCAATCCGGGAGCCATTTAGCAGGATGTCTTCCATTTCTTTTTTTTGGGCGTAACCACCAAGAAGCGATTCACCAAGAGCAACAAGAAAGCCAACAGAAAATTGTTCCTTTTCACGAACCAGATCCTCACGAATCTTGATAAACCTGTCTTCTGGGTCATAAAATGAGAAAACATTGTCCCATTTCTGGGAGCGTTTCCAGCAGTCAACCTTAATACATTTAATACCAGCGACAAAATCAAGATGATTCAGGGGAATATCCCGATTTGCCCATAACAGTTCGATCAACAAGTCACTGATTGGCTCTGGCTGCTCACATTTAATATCCAGTTTATCAATGCTTGTGCAAATCTGTTCGTATCTCAGGCAAGGTAACGGGCAATATCCGTTTTCCCTTTCGGTGAAATATGTTTCAGTTTTTTCCCCACGAGTCAGGATGTCGCCAGGATGAAGAAATTTTACACTACAATAGACAGCCTTTATGGCAGCAGCCAGCATTTTTGCATCATGTTGAATAACACCCCGCTGCTCTAAAGCCTCCTTGGAATAAACTCCACATTCGATAGGTAGATAGCCAAGCTTCTGAACCTCATCACGATCAAGATAAATTGGCACCTTGTTTTCTAAAGCATATCGCTGGACTATTGAGGCGGGAATATCATTGAGACGCAGACAGAGTAATCTGTCAAAAAGCCCTTCTGTTCCTCCTGGAATATTTTGTTCATAGGCCTTGATCATATCGGAGACAAAGAATTTTCTGGTAGGATCAGGAATCGATAAATCAGTTTCTCCCGTCTGAACCCATAAATTTGCAATCATCAGTTTAAGGGCAGCAGAATTTTTTCTGACTGCTTCAACTATTTCAGGTATTTTCAGAATCGGAATAATTGAGCTGTACAAACTTCCGGGAGCAAAAATGATAAGATCAGCCTTTTCAATACTTTTAATCACGCTGTCGTAGACAACTGGAGCTCTTGTGAAATCGACCTTAACAAGTTCAACAGGATATCCCCTGCTGCTCCGGCTCATTTTTGATTCACCAATAATTTCGACGCCATTGGTATATAGTGTGCGTAACTGAGCTGGTGTCGAGCTGCAGGGCATAACTCCATTTTCGGCACAACCAATAAAACTGCCAAGCTCCCTCAGACCCTTATCAATGGCATGATGTATCATCTTACCGGCAGTCTCATTTACAAGGTCCAGATTACCATCAAGATACTGGTAAATTGCTGAGACCAGGAATAAATTTCCCAAACAATGTTCCTGTTCCAGAACCAGGGACAATCGTTCATCACCAAGCAGATTTGTGTACAGCCTTTCAAGATAAGCTTCCAGCTCTTCAGGTAAATTCTTTATGGGAACAAGCTCCTGGAGTTGTAAAATCGCCCCATCTCTTTTTATTGCCAGTCTTGCATTAAAAAGATCCGCCAGGATTCCTGTAACTGCTACAGCCTGTTGCTCAACAAGTTTATATCGTTCCTGAAGTTTTTTTCTTTGGACAGAAGACAAGAGTACATGACGAATATCACCAAGCGCTATCAGCGGCAAACTTTTTAACAGTTCACCTGTAGAGCCGCCATCATCGGTAATACAGACAACTGATTGAACCTTGGGGAATATTTCTTTCAGACCAGTAAAAGGATCAGCTCCCCAACCACTTTTCCTGCTGCCACCGCCAATCAGATTGGCGAGCCCGGTACCACCACCAAAAACAACAACATTTACCTCTGCGAAATTTGATTCATGCAATAATTCGGAAAGTTCGTGCAATTGCAGACCGACCTCTCCTTTAAAATTGGAAGGAACACCTTCTATAACAAGGGATATGACACGTTCTTCAATATTCTCCTGAGGCAAGAAATCAAGAGGGGAGAGATTTTTTGTATGTAATTTAGCAAAAATATCCTGAACCATATCGTAATTTTCCAGGAAGATTAACAGACTAGATGTTTTTCAACTCGTTTTAAATCTTCGGGAGTATCTACTTCAATAGAATCATGTTTTGTAACCGTAACCCTCATTTTATATCCATACTCAAGAACTCTGAGTTGTTCCAATTTTTCAAATCTCTCCCATTCTCCCTCTGGCAAGGCTACATAGGTAAGTAAAAAACCTTTCCGGTAGGCGTAGAAGCCCAGATGTTTGTAATAGGTAACCTCTGTATCAGGATCGCGCGGGAAAGGAATCTGAGAACGGGAAAAATACAGGGCAATTCCTTGATTATTAAAAGTGACCTTTACATCCTTGGGGTCGGTAATTTCCCTTTTATC
>PDWI01007264.1_pt1 | contig 19397 bp, 17 predicted proteins | sample 1430891 | NCBI WGS metagenome assembly PDWI01 (sample SAMN01162508, study PRJNA174530) | Oral metagenome, whole genome shotgun sequencing project. | biome: Marine environment; feature: Marine mammal; material: Swab sample of the gingival sulcus; isolation source: swab sample of gingival sulcus...
TGATTTGGGGAATGTGGCATATTGGACATTATAAAAATGGTATATTGTTTATGATAGGCTTTTTAATTTTTACTGTTTCGGCTTCTATAATGCTTGCTTTGATTTTAAGAGGTTCTGGGTATAGTATCATAATATCATCAATATTTCATTTATCAATTAACATAGGATTTTTTACATTTTTTAAAAACTCACTTACAAACCCGAAACTAATGTTAATTAATGGAATTGTATGGTTGTTTTTTGCTATAATCATAATTATATTTACAGAAAAACTGAAAATAGGAAACGGCATATAAGTAGTGTATAAATAATAGCGGGTCAATCGCTTAACCCAAAATTAGTGCATTTTAACCCACCAAACCTTATTTTAGATTGCATTTTTTGATTAACTTAGCAAGCGAAAACAAGGTTTGGCTAAGGCATACTTATTGTTAAAAAGAATTAAATTTAGGAGAAACTTAATTATTTTTTGATTATGATAATTTCAAGTGTATCATTGAAAGCTCAAAATCCGGACTTTCTAAAAATGTTAGAATATGGGATGAAAGCTCCGTCGGGGCATAATACACAAGCTTGGAAATTTAAAATAAATAAAAACAGTATTGAAGTCTATCCTAATTTTGAGCAAGAGTTACCAATTGTCGATAAATCACATAGAGAGCTTTTTATAAGTTTGGGTTGTGCTGTTGCAAATATTTGTATAACAGCTAATCAATTAGGCTATGCTTATCAAAGAGAAATCATTCAGAAAAATAATGAAACTTTTATACGCATTAATTTGAATAAAGAATTGGTTGAGAAAAACCCATTATTTTTGCAAATAGACAAAAGACAGACCAATAGGAGTGTTTATAAAAGCAAACTAATTTCATTAGAAACAATTGATAAACTTAGAGAATTGCAAATTTCTCCACCTGTATCTATTTATTTTTACCAAAAAGGAACAAACGATTTTAATAAATTATCGAACTTCGTTTACAAAGGCAATAAAATACTTTTTAGCAACAAAGACTTTAAGAGCGAATTATTGGACTGGATACGTTTTAACAAGAAAGATATTGAAAACAATAAAGACGGTTTAGCTTATAATGTATTGGGTTCTCCACCATTACCCAAATGGCTCGCTCGCCCTATTGTAAGAAGTTTTTTGAAACCGAAAGCTCAAAATAAATCTGAAAAAGAAAAGATATTATCCTCCTCTCACATGGTTTTAATAACAACGGCTGAGAACAAGCCTGAAAATTGGATTCTAACAGGGGAAGCATTAGAGCTTTTCTTTTTGAAATGCACGGAATTAGGAATAGCAGTTGCTTTTTGTAATCAACCTTGTGAAGTTGAAACTTTATCTCAAGAACTGCGGGCAAAAATGAACATAAATAATAATTATCCTATGTTATTAATGCGAATAGGATATTCAGAGGAAATGCCTTACTCTATCAGAAGACCGCTTAAAGACGTAATCATTGCATAAAAGCAGCTGACACAAGGGTATAATCAAGCCATTGTAAACAATTCCATAATACAAGGCAATCATTTTCCTTTTTGGTTTCGACTTATCCGGCTTAGGCTTTTTGTAAGCACTTTCATCAGCTCATAAATACTTGCGGTTTCAATGTTTTCCTTTTCTGTTTTCAAGATAAATTTGTTTGCAGAAACTATTTCTATACTGTATTCTTGGGGCTTTTCCGACACATAAAATGCGCGGCGGTTCAGAGCGTTCAGTACAATCTTTTTCAGCAAAGTTGTTTTTGACCTGTTTATTAAATTAACCGGAAATTTTTGATGTATATTTACCGTAAACTCAAAAGTTTCTTGATTAAAAACAATATGATTATCCGAAAACATGGACTGAAAGGCTTCGGCAAAAATTAAATCTTCCGGACTGCCCTCAATAATCTTTTCGTCTTTTATCAGCCATACTTTATCGCAGTATTTTAAGGCAATATTAATATCGTGGGTAGAAAAAATAACCGTTTTGTTGCGAGAATGTGCCGTTTCATATAAAATTTTATACAAAGCAAAAGTATTCTCCAAGTCTAAAAATGAAGTCGGTTCATCAAGCAAAATAATATCGGTGTCTTGTGCCAAAGCTCTTGCCGTCATAACCTTTTGACGCTCTCCGTCGCTGATTTCATTGATTAGTTTGTCTTTAAACGCATACATTCCGACAAGGGCAAGGGCATCTTCGGTAATTTTTTTGTCTTTTTCAGAATGGCGGTTTGAAATATTTTGATACGGAAACCTGCCCAAAGCTACCGTATCAAACACTTTCAGATATTTGGTTCGGATAATCTCGGATGAAACAAAGGCAATTTTTTTTGCCAAATCAACTTTTCGATATCCGGAAATGTTTTTGCCGTCAATAATAAGCTTGCCGCTTAAAATTTCTCGGATGCCCACAACTGAACGCAACAGCGTGCTTTTGCCCGAACCGTTTACGCCTATTAGGGCAATTAATTCGCCTTGTTCTGCAGAAATGTTCAGATTTTGCAAAACATTTTTGTTGCCGTTTTTCAGCTTGTAGCCTATATCGATATGTTCAAATTGTAGGGCAGCCATTTTTTCGGGCATATAATCATTATCTTGTTTTTGCGTTAAATAATTATGATGTAATTCACATTATTTTTTAAATTTGTATTTTAAATTGCTAAGTAAATAAATTCAAGTTGAAAATCGCAAAAAAATATGTAAAAGCTGTTCTTTTGCTGTTTATTTTATTCCTTACCGAGCCCCTTTCCGCCCAATTTTATAACGGGCATCAGATGACTTTCGGAAAAAACAGGGTGCAATATCGTAACAGATATTGGCGATATCATCGTTTTGACAGATTCGACGTATATTTTTATAAAAACGGAGACAGTTTAAGTCGGAAAGTAGCTCGAATTGCCGATGAAAAAATTGGCGAAATAGAGAATTTTTTCGGCTACGGATTACAAAAACGCTTGATTTTTGTAACATATAAGAATTTATCCGCTTTCCGGGAAAGCAATATCGGTTATGAAGTAAACAGTGAACATTCCAATATAGGAGGGACAACGCAAATCGACAACAATAAGATTTTTATTTACTATAACGGAAGCAAAAAAGACCTTGAAGAACAGGTGGTTGCCGGGATTACGGAAGTATTGATAAATGATATGCTCTATGGCGGCGGCTATGGCAAAAGGTTTGCAAGCTCAACACTTATTGAATTGCCCGATTGGTATCTTAGAGGGCTTATCAGCTATATTCGCAATGAATGGAGCAGCAAAATAGAAAGCCGAATAAAAGACGGTTTTCTAACAAGGCGTTATAAAAAAATAAATCATTTAACGGGCGTGGATGCCGAATATGCCGGGCATTCGTTTTGGTATTTCATAAGCCAAACATACGGTAAAGATGTTATACCCAACATTATTTACATGACCCGTATAAACAAAAATACCGATAACGGTTTTAAGTATGTTTTAGGCTTGTCGGTAAAAGAGTTGTCGCGCTTGTGGAAAGATTTTTATAAGCAACGATTTGAAAAAGACAATAAAGAGGAAAATCTGCCGGATATAAAATATCGCATTGTCAAGGCTAAAAAAAACAGTGTATTGCAACATGCAAAAATAAGCCCGGACAATAAATATATTGCGTTTGTAAACAATCATTCGGGCAAATACAAGGTGCGTATTTTAGATAAAAAGACAAAAAAAATAAAAACAGTCCGAAAAAAAGGACATGTTTTAAATCAAATTACCGATTATTCTTATCCGGTGTTAGCATGGCACCCTTACGGAAATATCCTGACATTCTTCACGGAAGAGCAAGGATATTTAAGAATGTTTATGTATAATATCGATAAAAATAAATTGCAAAGACGCAATATTCTGTTTTTTGACAAAGTGCTTTCGGCATCTTATTCGAATGACGGACTGAAACTTGCCGTTTCTGCCGTAATTGACGGAAGAACCGACATCTTTATTTACAATGTGGCTGCCGGCAATTTTGACCGAGTTACCGATGACGATTTTGACGATATGAACCCGTCCTTTATTGATAATTCGTCTAAAATTATTTTTGCATCTGACCGAAATAACGCAAATCCGGAAAACACCCAAAAGGATTTATTTGTTTACGACATAAAAAACCGGCACATTTCGCAGCTGACAAACACCCCCTATTTTAATGAGGATTTGCCCATAGAAGTGAAGCCGAATAAGTATATGAGCTTGACAGACAAAACCGGGATGATTAATCGGCAAATTATTCGATACGACAGTGCAATAAGTTTTGTTGATACGACAATTCATTACAGGTATTTTACGGATGATTATTTATTAACGGATTATCCTAAAAATGTCAATGATTTTGACATGAAAGCCAATTCCGTTACGGAAATTATTTTTAATAACAAACGGCAAAACATTTACGAAACGCCTTTTAGCGATAAAGCCATAAAAAAATATACAAAAACCCCCTATCGCGAATATTTAACATCCGAAATACAATACAAAGACAGTATATTAAAGCAAGAGGAAGCAGACAGAAAGAAACAAGCAGCTTTTCTCGACAGCATCCGCAATCAACCGGAAGCAGCATTGTTGCATCCCGACAGTATTCCGGTGGATATTAATAACTACATTTTTGAAACCGAACGCAAGTTAAACTATTATGAGCTGCATCCCATACAAGACACACTTTGGGAAAATGATGAAAAAAAAGACTTTTTACCCACCTATAATTATTTGACGAACTTTTACACCAATTATTTAGTTCAACAAGTTGATTTCGGTTTTTTAAATAATTCCTACCAAACATTTACCGGCGGAGCATACTACTTCAATCCGGGAACAAATATTTTTACAAAAATCGGGATATACGATTTGTTTGAAGATTACAGAATTTCTGCCGGTTTTCGATTGGGCGTGAACTTAAACAGTTTTGAATATTTATTTAGTCTCGAAAACATTAAACATCGCTGGGATAAAGAATACATTTTTCACAGACAAACCTATACGGGAACATACGGCAATGATACCACAGGATATTATTTCTTTGCTAAAATCATTACCAATGAATTAATGTATATCTTAAAATATCCCTTTAATCAAGTTGCATCGGTAAAAGCAACTTTTAATACTCGATATGATAAAGGCATATATCTTACAAGCGACATGGCAACGCTGGAACAGCCGCCGGAACATCAGATGTTTGCCGGTTTAAAATTGGAGTATAATTATGACGACACCGGGAATTTAGGCTTAAACTTATACGACGGAACTCGTTTTAAATTATTTGTGGAGTTTCATCAAGAAGTAGGGGAAGAATATACCAATTTGTTTAATATCGGAGGCGATTTTAGGTTTTATAAGCAGTTGCACAGAAACATTATTTTTGCAAGCCGTTTTGCTGCTGCTTCTTCTTTCGGAAAAAGCAAGTTACTCTACTATTTAGGCGGCGTAGATAATTGGTATGTGCTTAACAGAAGAAAAATGCAGTTTGATTATTCGATTAATATAAACACCGACAATAACTATGTGTATCAAGCTGTTGCAACAAATATGAGAGGTTTTGTTCAGAACGCTCGAAACGGAACCAATTTTGTTGTCATAAACAATGAATTGCGCATTCCCATTATACGTTATTTGGCAAATCGTCCCTTAAATTCAGCTTTTTTAAACAATTTTCAAATCGTGGGATTTGCAGATGCCGGTGCGGCATGGACGGGACTTACGCCCAAAGACCAAAAAAACTTCTATAATACCGAAACTGTTGTTAACGGACCGGTAACCGTCATTATTGATAAAAACCGCTGGCCCGTAATTTTGGGATACGGTTTTGGACTAAGAAGTAAAGTGCTCGGCTATTTTGTTCGTTTGGATTGGGCTTGGGGTATTGATAATGCCGTTATTTTGCCCCGAGTATTTTATTTTTCATTAACTTTGGACTTTTAAACTCGGTATTTCATGGTTTTTGGCAAATTGCAAATTCCCTCTTGGAGAAAAGGATGCAGGGAGACTGACTTTCAATAAACGTAAATTACTACATAATAACAATTTACAAGTATCATTAAATCGTATTTCCGGACTTTTTCAAAAGCCTCAAAATTCGGTCTAAATAAAACTACCTGTTTCTGTATTGTTCGCTTTGTTTAAAAACTTCTTCCAAAATATTTTTTTCGATATCATTTAGTTCTAAATTTCTTCTTTTCATAACAAGTTCCGCCGTTTCAAAGACTTTGTTTAATTTATAGGTCGAAAAGCCGGAGGCACCGCCCCACGAAAAAGAAGGAATAAAATTGCGCGGAAATCCCGAACCATAGATGTTGGCACTTACGCCTGTTACTGTTCCGGTATTAAACATTGTGTTGATACCGCATTTTGAGTGATCACCCATAATTAAACCGCAAAATTGCAAGCCGGATTTTATAAAACGTTTTTGCTTATAGTTCCACAACCTGACTTCGGCATAGTTGTTTTTCAAATTTGAATTATTGGTGTCGGCACCTAAATTGCACCATTCTCCGATAACCGAATTTCCGAGAAAACCGTCGTGTCCTTTGTTCGAATAGCCCTGAAATACGCAATTATTAACTTCACCGCCCACTTTTGAATACGGACCAATGCTTGTAGGACCATATATTTTTGTCGCTAATTTCAATACGGCACCTTCCCCCATACTTAAAGAGCCTTTAACTACGGAACCGGGCATTATTTCGGCATCTTTGCCTATGTATATATACCCTTTGTCCGGCACTAAAGTAACAAACTCAGCTTTGGCTCCCGGTTCCAAAAATATGCGTTCAGCCTGATTGGTCTGCACGGTATCACTTAACTTTTGCGACTTTCTGCCTTGTGTTATCAGTTGAAAATCTTGTTCTATTTCCTGTCCGTTTAATGAAAAAATATCCCAAGGAAAACGTATTTGCGCAAAATCCGATTGCAATTCAATTTTTTCAAACGCCTCGATATTATTAAAATCAAAATTAGCAGCCTGTTCTTCTGTTGTTAGGGCAGCCACCGGAATATTATTTTTCAAAAGCATTTGTCCCGGCTCAAGCTTCTGAATTTCAACAATAAGCCTTTCATTCGGAATAATGCTTCCATTTACTAAATAGTTTTGCTTGTGAGTTATAAGCGGAAATTTCTTGTTTAAATAGACTTGGGTTAAAAAGGAAACTTCGGTTTTTAATCGGTGTTCCCATTTTTCTTTTAGGGTAAGTATGCCTATTCTTAAATCTCCAACCGGACGTGTATAAGTCAAAGGCAATAAATTGTCTCTGTCTGCTCCGTCAAAAAGTATAATATTCATGCGTTTTTTGTTTTAAAATGTAAAGATACGTTTTTAAAAGCTAAATCTGAAAATAAAAAAGCCCCGTATCTGTTTACGAGGCTTCCCATCTTATATAAATGAAACAAAAATTTATTTCGCTTTTCTTTTATATCTTTGATTAAATTTATCAACACGACCGGCGGAATCGACAAATTTCATTTTACCTGTATAAAAAGGGTGTGAACTGCTTGAAATTTCCATTTTAATTAAAGGATATTCTTTACCGTCAACTTCAATTGTTTCTTTGGACGGTGCCGCCGATTTTGTAATGGTAATTTGGTCGTTTGACATATCTTTAAAAACGACATCTCTGTAATTATTCGGATGTATATCTTTTTTCATTTTATATATATTTATGTGTTTCTCAGTTCTAATTTCAGGGCGCAAAGGTAGTTATCTTTATTTATCATGCAAAAAAAAGTTCAATATTTTCTCTGAATATTTAACTTTGCATAAAATTAAGCAAATTTATGATAAGCGATTACAAAACAGCCGTAAAAAATATTCAATCCGAATTAAAACAATATCTTTTAAAAAGTAATTTAAAATCATTGGTAGCAGGTGTTTCCGGTGGTATTGACAGCGCACTTACCGTTGCTTTGGCGCGTCCTGTTTGCGATGAACTCGGCATAAAACTTATATGCCGAAGTATTCCTATCGAGACCAACAAACCGGAAGAAATTTTAAATGCTCGATTAACCGGCGAAGCCTTTGCCCACGATTTTAAGGAAGTTGATTTGTCGGAATATTTTAAGAAGCTTGTGCCGGGTATTGTCGAAGATTTTGGCTCTGCCGACAAATCGGAACACGGCTATAAAATAAGACAGGGAAACATTAAGGCGCGCATGCGCATGATGCTTTTGTATGATTTGGCATCAAAACATCGAGGAATGGTGCTTTCTACCGATAATTATACGGAGTTATTGCTGGGCTTTTGGACTTTACACGGCGATACGGGCGATTATGCAATGTTGCAATATCTTTGGAAAACAGAAGTTTATGCAATGGCTGCTTTTCTTGTAAATGAAATAAGTAACAGCCGAAAAGCAAAAGCCTTGCAGGCTTGTATGGATGCTGTGCCTACAGACGGATTGGGAATTACAAACAGTGATTTGGAGCAAATCGGTGCCGCCTCTTATGCCGAAGTTGACCAAGTGCTACTTCGATATTTAAAAAATCCGAATGATGCGGACATCCTTAACCATAAAGTTATTTTGCGCCATAAGGCATCCGAGTATAAGCGTGCGAACCCTTTCAGACCGGCAAGAGATACAATTACCGATGCTCCTTTATTTTAGCAGAGGCAATAATTGTTTTACGGCAAGCCTGTTTTTCTTAAAAATAATTTCTGTCAAGACAATATTCATTGAATATTTTTGGTTCTATAAGTAAGCAAAACAAATATTTTAATAAAATAATTGAAAAAATGTAAGTTTTTTGTAAAAAATTTATAACTTTGTGAAATAGATAAATAATTAATAAGAACAAAAATGAAAAAAATAGTATCTTTTTTTGCAATAGCATTATTATTTTCAGGTTTATTTTTAACCTCTTGCAATTCCAGAAGCACATTATGTCCCGCCTATCCGCCATCGGTTTATCATGGTGATGCCGGGCAACAAAATATAGATTCTGACAGCCTTAGGGATGTAGAAAATTCAGATATATAACAGCATAAAAAAATATAATAAAGCAGAGTTTGTAATTTTGATTACAAACTTTCTTTGTTTATAGTCAAATGAGGTATTTTCTTTTCATATTCTTTTTTCTTATAGTTGGGCATATTGCTTTTTCGCAAGGCGAAATTGATGACCAAAACAAAATTTTGTTTCGTAATGAGAAAACATACGGCTTGTCTTTAAATTCAAACGGCTTTGGTTTTGGCTATCGTTATGCAAAAAGAATTAATATTCACCGAAGTATGCTTTTTGAGGGAAATTTTGACAATTTGAAGCACGAAAAAGAAAAGAAAATTTATAACCCGAACAGTTTTGAGTTTTTTCGTTTTGTTTACGGAAAAACAAATGCAGCCTTTGATTTGCATTTCGGCGTGGGACAACATCATGAAATATATAAAAAATTTGACAGAAACAGTGTGTCCATTCGTTGGTTTTATACCGGCGGCATCTCCTTTGCTTTTTTAAAGCCTATTTACTATTATATTTATGATGATGTAAGCAAACAAAAAGAATGGAAATTGTTTGAGAAAAATACGCCTTATTGGTATATTCACGGAAAAAGAAATTTTTTCTACGGGCTTAATAAAATAAAACTAGTTCCGGGTGTTTATGTAAAAACCGGTTTTGGTTTCGACTTTGGAAAAAGCGATAAAAAAGTTAATATGATTGAAGCGGGTATTTTATTTGAAGCTTATCCGAAAGCCCTTAAAATTCTGGAAACAGAAAAGAACCCGCAGTTTTTGCCTATTTTCTTTTTGAGCTATCGTTTCGGAAAAGCCGAAAGCGGCTACTATCTGAAAAAACGAGACGAAGAAAACTCCGGCGAATAATATTTCTTACGACACTAACCCGTATATGCTTCATCTTGACTTATAACTGCCAATACCCATGAAAAATCGCCATTTGTAATTTTTGTATTACAATATTCACAAACCCCGGCTTGCCCCACTTTGTCGGCAGGTGCACCGCAGTTCGGACAAGAGGCATAATCATAGTCGTCTTTTTCCACGCCGCTACGTCTTATAAATGTCCAATATTCACTGTATGAACGTAATCTTTTGTTTGAGCCGCCTTTTATTTTATGCTCAAAATCGACCACATAATCTAATGAAGAAGCAAATATGCGTAGGGTTACAGCCTCGTAGAATTTATCGAGGTCAAGGCGCACAAATTGTATATTTTGAATCTGTATTTTTTCTAATTTATTAACTAAACCGGCACTTTTGTAGGTTTTAATCCAAAAAATAAAAGACTCATATAATCTGTCGGACAATAGGCTCCGAACATTATCCAATTTGTTCTTACTCCATGCGGCATAAATTTTAAGAAAATATTCTTTTACCACTTTATCGACAAAATTATTTTTCCACACATTCCAATCTGTGTTGTGCTTTTGAGCAAATTGCTGCGCATTTATTCTTAATGTATCTTGATACAAAGTAGGCAAATTGGTACCTGTTTCGGCTTCATAATGAGCTAATCCGGAAGTTCGGAACACTTCTTGCCCCATGACAATATGTTTTTTTACAAACCACTGCATTTCACCCAAATTGATTTTAGTTCCGCAACTTTCGCAATTGCCCTTATCCGTAAAGTGCGCCGGAGCACCACAACTCGGACAAGACAGTTTGCGCATTTTTTCCGGTTCCGGCGAAAGGCTTTGCTTGCTACGGTTAAAATACCAGCGTTCGCTTAAAATGTAGCGTGTTTTTCGGGAATTTATTTGCATGGTATAATTTGCATTAATATCCACGGAAAGCCCCACCAAATCAGCCATAATATTTACCTCGCTGATGTGCATGCTTCCGATAACAATTTCCGTAATGCTTTGTGCGGAGCGCATATTGTTTGATTTTTCTATTTCGCCCGGACTGATAAAAGGAGACAGATTTTTAAATTCCGCAGTTCCGTACCAAGTATAGTATTTGTTAAAAATGGATGCAACAAAATCAAGAAAAAGAACTTTTGAGAAATTCGGGTCAAAATTTTTTAAAGCCGTAATACCGCTTTCCACATCAAAAGAATTGTTTACGCGTGATTCTATGCTCTGATTGGGCAAAACAGTTGTGCCGTCTTGTTTGTTTTTTCTTTTCAAATAATAATATCCGATAACTATACCTATGAGCAAAGGAATTGAAATTTGCGGCGGTAATACGTTAAATATAAGATATATCAACAGACCAAGCCCCTCTCCGTCTCCACCACCGGAATAGGAGCCGCCGCTGCCGCCTGAAAAGGAATGTCCGCCTCCCGGTCGTGCCCAAATATAATCAATAAAGAAAGGTGCGATAAGAAAGATTAGTGTTAAAATAAATACGGAAAAATATATTCTTTTTTGCTTTGGCTTCATAAGTGAAAGAATTTATAATGTTATTTACAAAGTAAGGTCTAAATCGTCCGGCAGTTCATTGATGTCATTCTCGACAGGGGGTATATAGTTTGCAAAGATACTTTTACATTTTTGCAGTTCGGCAATGAAAGCATCCGAAATATCATTGCTTTTAAAAATCGTTTGAAAATTATTTCTTATCGTTTGCCAATCGTCATCGGGTAGCGCAGTTAGAGCACCTCTGTCGGGTATAATATATACCTGTTTTTCAAATAAGGACACAAAAAACAGCACGCCGATTTTATCCTTGGTAAAACGAACTCCGCCTTTTTGAAAAAGTGCTCTTGCATATATTTCAACATTGCGTTTCATTCGTTTTTTACTGATGAAAAGCACTTGAAAAGGCTTTATGAGTTCCGACAGAAAATAAAAAACAACAAACGAAATAATTGTGATAAAATAGATGTAATAGACGTTGATTTCAAAATCGGAAAACATTAGCCAAGAGAACAAAAGAGCCATGCCGGCAAATGCAATCCGGAGCGAAACATCTTTATAATCGGCTGATTTTGCTTTTACAACGGCAACGATCTCAACCAAAGAGTTGTTTTCAATATCTTTAATGGTCTTGCTCAGTTTTGATTTAAAATTTTCATCAAATCTTTTCATAATAAATCGGATTATTTATTCGGCTTAAAATTATAAAAAAAAGTTAAAGAAAAAAATTTGTTTATAAACAGGAGATATTACAATTTTGGGCTATGAAAAATAATATACCTACCGGCAAATTAATTGTTTTTTCGGCACCATCGGGTTCCGGAAAAACTACTATTGTGCGTGAATTGCTTAAAGATACCGATTTTAAACTCGAATTTTCGGTATCGGCAACAAGCCGCAAAAAAAGACCGAAAGAACAAGACGGAAAAGATTACTATTTTTTATCGCTTGAAAGTTTTAAGGAAAAAATAAAAGAAGATGCTTTTGCGGAGTGGGAGGAAGTGTATGTAAACCAGTTTTACGGAACGCTGAAATCAGAAATAAGTCGTATCCGAGATAAAGGAAATAATGTTGTTTTTGATATTGACGTAGCAGGCGGCATTTCTTTAAAGAAAATTTACACGGATAATTGTTTGACGGTTTTTATTCAGCCGCCCTCCGTTGCAGAGTTGGAAAAGCGTTTACGCCATCGCGGAACGGAAACGGACGAAAGTTTGAAAAAACGCTTGGCAAAAGCCGAAGAAGAAATGAGCTTTGCCAAATATTTTGATGTGATAATTACAAATGACGTATTGCAAACTGCTGTTGAAGATGCCCGAAAAATATTGAAAAAGTTTTTAGTAATGCGGGCTTAATCTTGCTTGCTAAGTTAATCAAAAAACGCAATCTAAGATAAGGTTTGGCGGTTAAAAATACTCAGACCTCAAAGTATGATATTGTTTATATCTTTGTATTGTGGCAACAGTAATTGTTATCCTATCGATATATTCAAATGCTTTCCAAGTCCAATTTCAATCAGCTTGTAATAAGTTGAAATTTGAATATCACTCAAGCCTCTTTCTATTCTTGAAATGTAACTTTTTTTCGTTCCTGTTTTTTCAGCAAGTTCCTCTTGTGTTAAATTCGCTTCTTTTCTTGCTTCTTTTAACATTACTCCTAATCGAAAAGCAAGAGAGGCTGCATCAAATTTATCACGTTCTACTGTTCCTTTTTTACCATATTTGTCAATAAGTAAGTCCTCAAAGTTTGTTATATGTTCCATAATCAAGCGTTTTTATTTTTTAAATATTCTTTTTTTAACTTTTCGGCAAGTTTGATTTCTTTTCTTGGTGTTTTTTGTGTTTTCTTTACAAAGCAATTTACAAGAACTACTAAATTTCCATCATCAAAAAAGCACAAAATTCGGATACTTTTAAATGTTGTAACTATACGAACTTCATAAATTCCGTCTGTATTTTCGAGAGCTTTAAAAAAATTCTTTGGAACTTGCCTCTCAAATCGAATCATGTCAAGTACGTATTCTATTTTTTCTTGAACCTTATTTTCTTGAGATTTGTAAAACTCAACAAAATAACTTTTGTATGCAACTATTTTTCTTACCACACTACAAAGTTAACCATTTAGTTTACTTTTGCAAATCTTAGCCCGTATTATTCATCAAGTCTTCGTAGTGAGGGCTGCATATACAATAAAATAAGTGATAAGGCGATTGAGGCATATCCGTAGATATGGTGAATGAGGCTTATCAAAAACTATTTAGACCTGCCTCTTTTTTAAACCCCTCGAATTCGAGGGGTTTAAAATTAGGATTATAAATTGTTTCCCAAAAACCTAATAACTCAATAGTATCTCTGTTTCTCATCCGGTTTTGCATGATGACATCTGTATGCTTAGAATCTCTATGACGTGCAAGGTCTGTAAGAGAAATAAAAATCATTTTTATTATGTTCATATAGCATTATATCAACTCCTTGAACTTCTATTTTTTGCCATGATTGTTCTCATTTATTATATACCTACAAATATAAGATTTCTAAAAAATCAATCCCCTGCGCCCCCTTCTCCAAGGGAGAATTTGCTATTGCGCTTTTTCAAAGTAAAGTTAGCTATTTGGTTTTACATTAAAAAAAGTCTCGAAATGCGGCTTAATTATTTTTCAGCACATCCAAGATAAAAGCATATACCAAAGCAGTTTCTTTGTAGGCTTTATATCTTCCGGACATTCCGCTGTGTCCGGCTTCCATGTTTGTATATAAATAAAGAGGTTGCTTTCCGGTATTATATTCTCTTAGTTTTGCCGTCCATTTTGCCGGTTCCCAATATTGCACCTGCGAATCGTGTAAACCTGCCGTAATGAACATTGCCGGGTACGCTTGCTTTTTAACATTGTCGTAGGGCGAATAGGAAAGCATGTAGTCATAGTATTTTTGGTCATTCGGATTGCCCCATTCGTCATATTCGCCGGTTGTTAACGGAATGCTTTCATCAAGCATGGTCGTTATTACATCCACAAAAGGAACTTCGGCAATAATGCCTGTGTATAAATCCGGTCGCATGTTTGCAACTGCACCCGTTAATAAACCTCCGGCACTGCCGCCTCGTGCAAAAGTAAGCTTTGGAGAAGAGTATTTTAAGTCATGCAAATATTCTGTACAAGCAATAAAATCGGTAAAGGTGTTTTTTTTATGCAAGAGTTTTCCGTCTTCATACCATTTTCTGCCCAATTCTTGTCCGCCTCTGACATGGGCGAGCGCAAAGACAAAACCTCTGTCAAGCAAACTTAATATCGAAGAGCGAAATGTTGCGTCAATGCTGTACCCGTATGAGCCGTAAGCATAAATGAGCAGCGGGTTTTTGCCGTTTGTATCTAATCCTTTTTTATATACTAAGGAAATCGGTATTTTCACGCCGTCTTTTGCTTTTGCCCACAACCTTTTTGCTTCGTAATCTTCTTTTTTGAAATTATCGCCGGCATATCGTTGCTTTAAAAGTGTTTTTTTGCCGGTATTCATATCAAAATCATAATATGATGTGGGAGTTGTTAGTGAGCTGTATCCAAATCGTAATTTTTCCGTATTAAATTCATCATTGGAAGACAGCCAAATATCATAAATTTCCTCTCCGCAATCAACATATTGGCTTTTGTCTTTTGCCAAATCAATTACCCGAATATAAGATAAACCGTTTTTTCGTTCATTGACGACAAGGTAGTTTTTAAAAACTTCAAAATCTTCAATAAACACATCTTTATCATGTGCCACAATTTCAGTAGAATTTTCAATGGACGGTTTTTGCAAAGAAGTTTTTACAATTTTAAAGTTTTCCGCACCGCCGGAATTTGTCAAAACAAATAAATCATTTCCGTGCGGTTCAACATCGTACTCATGATTTTCTGTTCGAGCAAGTAAAATTCGGAATGTATCGTTTGGTTTGTTTGCATCCAAAACCCGATATTCGGAAGATAAAGTGCTGAATGAGCCTATAAAAATATATTTGTCTGATTTGCTTTTAGAAAGCCCGACCGAGAATGTTTCATCGTCCTCTTCAAATATCAAAATATCGTCTTGCGTAGAAGTGCCTAAAATATGCTTCCATACTTGATAGCCTCTCAAAGTTTCTTCATCTTTTTTTATATAAAAAACTGTTTTATTGTCGTTTGCCCAGACCAAATCGCCCGTTGTGTTAGGGATTTTATCCGGGAAATCAGTTCCTTTTTCCAAAGCTTTAAATCGAATTTCATATTTTCTGCGCCCAAGTGTATCTTGGCTGTATGCCATTAATTTATTATTCGTGCTGATGCTGAATTCCGCAATATTAAAATAAGGTTGCCCCTCGGCAAGTTGGTTTACATCCAATAATATTTCTTCGGGATTATCTAAATTATCTTTTTTTCTGCAATAAATCGGATGCTCTTTTTGAGCTTCGTATCTATGATAATAATAATATCCGTTGTCTTTGTACGGAACAGACTGTTCATCGGGCTTAATTCGACTTGCGATTTCATCAAAAAGACTTTCTTGCAGCTTTTTTGTATGGCTGAGTTTTTCTGTCCAATACCGATTTTCTTCTTCCAAGTATTCTATTACTTTTGGATTTTCTCTTTCGTTTAACCAATAATAATAATCAATTCTCGTATCTTTTTCCGATACAAGTTTTTTTTCTATTTTTTCCGCTTTTGGCACTTGTGTATCGTTATTATTACAAGATGTTAGGCTCATAAATTCCAAACTTAAAAAAATAAATACAATAAAATAAGACAAATTTTTCATACAATATCAATGAGTTATAAACCGCTTTTTTACAATACTCCGACATATATGCAAAGAAAAGCATGCAAAAGTAGATTAATTTCTTAATTAACTTAAAGCTTTACGAAAAAAAAGCAAAAAAACAGAAAGATTTTACCCGCATTTCGAGACTTTTGAAAAAGTAAAACCAAATAGCTAACTTTTTTGAACGGCGCAGCCCTCACGCAAGTAATTAAAAATTAAAACCCGATTAGAGCGGGAAGTTGGAAGCCGGAAGTTGGAAGAGTTTTAATTGAGAATTGAGAATTAAAAGGTAAAAAGTTTGTTTGCAAAAAGCAAAACAGCAAATTCCCTCTTGGAGAAGAGGGTGTAGGGAGATTGATTTTTCAACAAGATTAGAATTCTGTTTATTAACAATTTACAAATTTAATCAGATGGAATTTCGAGACTTTTGAAAAAGTAAAACCAAATAGCTAACTTTATAGAGGTTTCAAAAATCCGAAGTCGGAAGCTCATGCTTGTTTGCTGTGAGTGCACTTGTTTGGGGTGGTATCACAGGATTACCACAAGAGGAAATAAACAAACTGAAAAAATAACAAACGGAAACACTACTAAAAAGACCTGCAACTAAAAAGCCGCAGGTCTGAATAATATAGCACAAAACCTTTTTTCTTATTCTTTTATAAGTTTTTGTACTCCGCTTTGTCCGTTTTTTGTGGTAACTACCACAAGATAAATGCCTTTGGATAAATACGAAACATCTAAATTGCTTTTTGAATAACGAATATCCTGAACAACTAATTTGCCCATATTATCAAAAATCTTTAATGTTGAGCCGGCAGGAACATTTTTTAAATAAATTAAGTCCTGTGCCGGATTTGGATACAGCTCAAATTCTAAATTGTTTATAAGTTTATTAATTCCTGCACCCTCAGGATATACCGAATTTCCATCGACAATGAAATTTACGGTATAATTTGTATTTGTTTCCGTAAGAAAACCGGCAGCTGTCCAGTTTTGATGCTCAAAGCTCGTAACATACAACTGAACATTAGCATTATCAGGCACTTTGTCAATGAAATAATGCCCCTCGGCATCTGTAATAGATGCTGAAAGAATTTCTCCGGTAATTTCGTTGCGCAAAATAACAATTTGGTCTGCAATTCCCGTAGATTTACCGTCGCTAATTGTATCTACATTTCCGCCGGCTGTGTTAGTTCCTGTCGTATCCGGATACGCAGGATGATTAATATTTACGGAACGTATTTCCAAATCAGCAATTGATATGACATCGGCGCTATCTACTGTTGGTCCGTCAAAGAAATAGACAGGAACAATATTGTTGTAAGTTGCTGTATCAAGCAAATTAGATTTTAGGTAATAATCTCCGGCAATTAAGTTACCAAACACTACATTACCATTTGCGGTAGTTGCAGGCCCGCTTTCTACAATAATTACCGGGTTGCCGTTGATATCCGTAGTAGAACGGTACAATGTAAGCTCAATTGCGCCATCGGCAAAAGAACTGAAATCTTTACCGTAGGTAGGTGTACCGATGATTTTGGGCGTACCACTGTTTTCAACAAAGGTTACTGTACCTTGTTTCAATAAGCAACCGGCATCAGTCTCAGACCATACCTCATACGAGCCGGGGATATAATTTGTCCCTAAGCTCAAACCCGCTCCTGTTCCTTGAATATCACCGGAAAACATTGCTGTCCCTTTGGTAGACCAATATTTCGTATCTACATAACTTGTGGGAAGGCTAATTTTTCCTGTAGTACCAGGCTCTAATAGCCCATCTACAGGATTTTGTAATACTGTTATCAGTATCGGCAAGGGATTTTCCGTCAAGTTGAGTGTATAAATACTGTCGCAACCGGTCACGCTTGTATATTCTAAGGAGTAAGTACCCGCTTGATTATACCACTCTCCGTGCCACTGAATAGAGTCGCCTGCACACATAGCAGTGTCCGTAGTATAATAATAGTCCGGATTCACAATGACATTCACGGTATCGCTGTTGGAGCAGCCGTTACCGTCTGTTACTTGCACGCTGTATTGTCCGGTATTTTCCACTGCGAGTGTCGGTGTGGTTTCTCCGGTACTCCAAGCGTAGGTTGTATAGGTGCCGGCATCTAATACCACAGGTGCTTCACTTGCACAGACAACTTGATCCTCTCCTAAGTCCGGTGTCGGCAATGGATTAACCGCTACCGTAACAGTATCGCTGTTTGCACAGCCATGCTCGTCTGTTACTTGTACGCTGTATTGTCCGGTATTTTCCACTGCGAGTGTCGGTGTGGTTTCTCCGGTGCTCCAAGCATAAGCTGTATAGGAGCCAACGTTTAATATCACAGGAAGCTCACTTGCACACACGACTTGATCCTCTCCTAAGTCCGGTGTCGGTAAAGGATTAACCGCTACCGTAACAGTATCGCTGTTTGCACAGCCGTTACCATCTGTCACCTCCACCGTGAACTCAGTGTTCTCTGTCACAGTTGGGGTGATTGTCTGATCTGTCTCGCCCGTACTCCAGGACCAGCTCACTCCATCACCTCCATCTTCTGTAAGAGTCGCTGTGGACCCTTCACATACCGGCTCTACGTCCGGGATATTGACTGCAGGCAATGGATAGATTGTAACGGTATACGTAATATCATCTGATTCAAAACCTGCACTGACTATCAACTTAACACTAAAGTCAGTTGGAGCACTAACCGAGGGGAAAGTATATATAAAAGTAGAAGAACCTAAAGATACCTCACTACCGTTAATTTCCCAAGACCAATCAGATGCAGGATCACCAGTACTTGCATCAGTAAAGGTGATTGTTCCTCCACTACATTGAGGATCATTCCATGTAAAATCTGCCGTAATTTGTGCCTGAGACACAAAAAAGGCGAATAAAATTCCGATTAAAATTGTTATCTTTTTCATCATAAATCTATTTTTAATTTTTCAATTTGTTTATTTCTTCTTCTGTTAAGCCTGTGGCATTAATAATAACTACTGTATCTATTCCTTGTCTTAAAAGATTTTTGGCTATTTCTATTTTTTCTTCTTTTCTTCCTTCTTTTCTTCCTTTTTTTCTTCCTTCTTTTAAACCATCTTTATAGGCAGTCTTAAAAGTTGCATAAAAGTCTCTAATTCTATTTAACTCGCTAAAATAATGTTTAGGATATTCTTGTTCAAATTTATCGTCAAACAAATCAAATATTTCTGAAAAAAAATCAAGACTAAATCCTATTTTTAATTTTTCAAATAGCTCATCTAACTTTTTATCAATTAAAATTTGTTTTTCTTCGTTAATCTTCATCTTTTTTTAGTTTATTAATTTCTTCT
>PDWI01007092.1_pt1 | contig 19396 bp, 11 predicted proteins | sample 1430891 | NCBI WGS metagenome assembly PDWI01 (sample SAMN01162508, study PRJNA174530) | Oral metagenome, whole genome shotgun sequencing project. | biome: Marine environment; feature: Marine mammal; material: Swab sample of the gingival sulcus; isolation source: swab sample of gingival sulcus...
ATTGGCATTTACACCAAGACGCCTGCCAACTTCAGCACAGGAATACCCTTCTTCGATTACCAGTTTCACTGCTTCTGATTTGAAACTGGATGTATATTTCTTTCTGGTTTTGGTTTTCATAAACACCCTCCTTTCAAAATATTAATAAGTAACTCTTAGGAAAGTGTCCATAATTACTGTACCAGGTCAAAATGTGAAGGTTCATCGAATCATCAAGGGCCTGGAGGCGGCCTGAAAGTGAAGAAAAACGGAAGGAGCAAACCGGACAGTTTATGAATCTATTTGTTAACAGCAGAAAAAAAGGCTGTTTGAAAGGCCCCATACCTGGAATATGAAGAATTTGCGGATTTCTTTTTTTGTCTTTTTACTACGATACGATAATTTATTTTTATAATAAATTCAAAATATTGTCGTCTTTACGACAAAAAATCAACATATCCCCGAAATACCCAGACGATAGTTCAAGTCCTCGATTAGCCACCCCCCTTATTCCTAAAATTTATAATAGCCCGGTCCAGCTGAAAAAATATCGGTTGGCAAGAGAGCTCAAATAGGCGGATGAGAAATACTGAGAACCTTATTATAGATAGATGATAAAGTAAGCACCGTTAAACAGGAACACGTTGTGAATAGGCAACCTGGAGACCGTAAGCAAAAAAAATGCATTTTTATGCAAATGGTGAAGTGTTTTTTCTTGACTTATTTTCTCATGGGCGGAATACCCAAAAAAAGCAACCCTGACCGGAAGAATCCAGCCAGGGTTGTTGGTTAATGATTTATATGGCTTGGATGATAAGCCACCAGGGCAATATCTAGGCCAAAGTCAAAGTGTTAGCAGCAAAAGTTGCTTCAGACAGGTCATAGACCCCTGCCAGTTTCACCATGGTGTCAGCTGCAGCAAATGTGTTACCAGCAGCAGCATCATCACAAATGTAGGTGTTTCCTTCGTACACTCCCCACTTCAGGTCTGTATTGTTCCCAGCGACCAGTAGATTCAAAGCTCCTTTTTCATCTGCAGCTCCACTCAGGTCAATTTCTGTGGCGTCAAAAGCTCCTGCCGTACCTGCAAACTTGATAGCATCCCCAGCCTCGGCATCGGTGATTAGCGTTGTCTGGTAATTAGTTTCATCTCCACCCAGGGCGGCACTTACATCAAAAGTATCTTTACCGGCTCCGCCTGTATACTCTCCGCCATTTACAGCAGCCTTGATTGTATCATCACCACTTCCGCCAATGATGATATCGCCAAGCGGTGATCCTGCAGCGAAGGCTGTGTTATTTCCGGTAATATCTAATTTCCCGGTAAAAGCAGAAGCATCAACCTTGCTGCCTGTGCCTGTCGCAGTAGCAAGCGCAAAGACCAGATCCTGCGAACCTGTAACAACAAAGTTTGAGTTGTCATCGTTTGTCAGAGTTGTAATTACATTCTTTCCAGGACCGGTTGATTCTATATTCACAGTACTGATACCGGATACATCCACGGCTGTGTGGGCATTTGTACCTGCAGCATTAGCAATCAATTTCAGATTTGTAGAGTTCTCTCCAACCTGGTTGTTAACGGTTACCTTGGTAACAGCTGCAGTTGTTGCATCGGAAATAACTGTTGTTGAATCTTTTGCTTCAGAGACGGTTACAGTTACAGCACCCTCAGCCTTAAAGGTATTCAAGGTGGTCAACTTAGACACATCTACATTGGCAGTATCAAACAAGCTCAGAACTTCAAAATTCTGCGCAGCATTAATAGCAGCATACGGCAAGTCTGCAACATCCAAGGTGTCTGTTCCTGCTCCGCCGTCAAGCACATCCTTGTCTGTGAGCTCAGTTGCAGCAAAGGTGATTGTATCATCACCAGAACCTCCGGTGAAGGTAAGATCACCTGCAGCACCTTTGACATCCAGGGTGAGATCAGCGGTCAGAGCTGAGGCATCAATGGTCTTCAGAGTGGCAAGAGCCTCTGTAAGGGTCAGAGCCTTATCTCCTGAGATATTCAAGGCGGCAAGTTTGGTAGCGGTATTTGTAAGTGTAAACTTGCTGCTTGCTCCTTCCACGAGCAGATCCATGGCTGTGGTAGAGGCAGCCTTGACGTCCAAGGTGACATCAGTATTAAAACCATTCAGCGTCAGAGACTTGATCCCATTTGTTGTTACTGTGCTGGTTGCGCCCGCGGCCGTTCCCTTAACAGCAACCAGTTTCAGGGTCTGATCAGCCGCACCCTTGAATGTAAAAGCATCGGCGTCAGCCATTTCCGCCGGGCTATCAATGGTAACTTCCTTCACACTCCCGGCCTGGGTCAGATCAAGAGTTTTGGTATTCGTCAGGGTACCGTTAATAATATGCATTTTTTCAATATTGGTCAGGGTACCAAAGGCTTGTGTCTCCAAGGCTGTAGCAGCGGCTTTATAGAGCTTGAGAGTATCTGTGCCCTCGAGTCCATCCAGGGTGTCAATAACCTCAAATTTGGCCGTTCCATCAGTTTCGTCGGCAACAAAGGTATCATCCCCAGAGGTGCCGTCCAGATCGTCCAGACCCCCTTTCAGTTCGTAGGTTTTTCCGCCGGAACTCCCGTCCAGGACAATGCCTTCTACGGTTGCAACCAGCTCATCGCCGATCTTGGCTTCCACATTGTAGGCTTCTTCATACTCTGTAATGGTATCTTCCTTTCCGGTAACGGTAAAGGTGGCTTCGGTGGTGCCTGCGGCAATGGTCACGGTCTGGGTGTTGAAGGTGGCCTGCTCAAAATCGTTCATGTTGGTCTTGTCTGTCCCCTGATCCGCACCTGTGGGATCACCGGCAAGGACAGTGACATCCAACGTGGTATCCTGGGCAACGGGCAGGAGAGACTTGATCGTAAAGGTCAGGGATTCGCCTTCGGCCGCCTTGCCATTGCCCGCAGCCTCTATGGAGTAGGATTGCTCTGCGTCAGTAATGGTGGTGGTGGCAGAAGCGGTATCCAGCTCCACACCGTCTCCGCCAGCAACATTGGACAGGGTCAGCTTAACAGCTTCGCCCGGCTCACTGACTGCATCGGCAAATACTGGCACCGCTACCGTTGCTTCGGTCGCACCGGCGGCGATGGTCACAGTCCCTGTCAGGGGCGTACCAGCCTCAAGGTCAGCTGCGTCAGCGCCGCCTTCAAAGGTCAGGGCATAGTCAACAGTTACGTCCGTTGCCTGGGCCTTGGTCAGGGTAACGGTGTACACGGCGTCATTGCCTTCCTGCACTTCGGCAGGAGCGGAAACAGATACCTTGGGCGTATTGCTGATAACCACGGCTCCGCCTGTTGAGGCAGGATCACCGGCAGCTGGAACGGTGGTACCCAGATCTTCAACGACAAAATCATTGTAGGTTTTTACCGTACCCACAGTGCCCGTGGTCTCGTTGCCGCCGACTTCAAAGTCAAAGGAACTGGCACCCAGGACCCGGACAACGGCTCCGTTGGACAGGGTCAGCTCCAGGGCATTGGCAAGGACGGTTGAAGATGTGATACTTAATCCGTCAACCAGCTGAATTTTGTTGGCACCTTCGGTATCGTCTATGGTAATTGCGTCTCCTGCACTGGTGGTATAATTGGAAATGATATACACATCGTCACCAGCGCCTCCCATGTATTTTTCACCTGGTGTACCTATAGTTATGGTATCCTTTGCGGTACTAAATGCTATTGTCATTTGTTGCTCTCCTTACTTAATTTAGATTAATTTAACAAATATAAATTTATATATATTATGGTTATCACACAAAGGTAAAGGCATTATTGATTCCCAGCGATGTATTCAACTGGTTTGGATCTGTCCCGGAAATCACAGAATTGGGATCTGTCACGCCAACCAATGTAATCTGATTGATGGTTCCGCCCGCCATGTTGGATGTAATAATGACATCACTGCCATCATTGGAAAACTGATAATCTCCTTGTGATGCGTTGGAAACCTCAATGCGGTCTCCATTGGAAAACCCGTTTACCACCACACAGGTGGCAACCTGAGCGTTATCCGTGAGGACATAATTTCCACCGGACGCATCAATTTGTTGGGGATTGGCAAGAGTTCCCACATCCACAGATTTTTCTGTCCCCTGGGGATCCGGATCCGGCCCGGGAGGTTCCCGGTGGATCACCACAGGGGTATTCACTTGTGAAGAACCTGATCCCTGGGGAACCGATGTCCCCAGATTCTCGGAAACAAAGTCTGCATACCCCTTGATTTTTCCTTCAACACCAATTGAACTGTTTCCGCCAATTTCAAAGGAAAAGGAAGCGGCTCCAATCAATTGTATTTCCGCATTGTTGGAAAGGATGAGGCTCATGGCATTGGCCATCACCCGGGCCGATGAAATGGTAAGCCCGTCCACCAATTGCAACCGATTATTCCCTTCCGTATCTATGATCCTTATGGGGTCACCAGGCTGGGCGATGAAGGAAGAAATCAGATACACATCATCTCCCTCTCCCCCCATATACTTGGCTCCCGGGACAGAGGGATTAATATTATCGGCACTATTTGTAAAAGCAACTGTTGTCATAATAAAGCCTCCTTCGTTTCTAGTTCGGTCATTGTGGTGAGGCTGGCCCGTTGAAAGGCCAACGCTCACCATGGGTTTTATCCCTTATCTCAGATGCCTACACAGCGACTTCAAAGGGAATGGTTGCAAGGGCAGCATCCTGAATCCCTGCAATAGTGACCCCACCAGGAGTGCCGCCAACAGGGTCAAAGTAGATCAGGGTTTCATCGTTGAAAGGATCCTCACTGAGGCTGACACCAGCAAATCCCGTAAAGTTTGCTGTGGTAACGGTTCCAGAGGGTTCCACAAACCTGAGCATATCTTCCGCAGGATCGAATCCTGTGATGGTCATTTCCCCATCAGCCTGGGATGCGCGTCCACCAACAACGGTAATGTCATAGACAAATACCTCTGCCTGGCCAGCCACTGCGGTCACATCTACTCCAGCGGAAAGATCCACAACTGTGGATCCTCCTCCGCCGCCGGCAGTGGTGAAGTCCAGATCCGTGTTGGCAGCCAGACCCACAAAGGCATTGCCTGCAAGGTCGGTGATGGATCCAGCGTCTGCCATGACATAGTAGCTTTCGCCAGCATCAAGATCCGCATTGGGATCAATGGTGATGGTCTGGCCTGCAACGGTGACAGCGGCAGCAACCACGGAATTATCTGCTGACTTGTGCAGGGTGATCTTGGTTGGATCGGCCACCTGTACAGCTTCGTCGAAGTTCAGGACAATATTGTCCCCAACGGCCACATTCGTGGAATCGTCTGCAGGGACAGAGCTGTTCAGTACGGGAGCAGTGGTATCTCCAGGGGCACCTCCTCCAGACATCATCTTCTTGGCAGCCTCTACATCGGCCGGAGAGGTCAGCAAGGAACCGGAACCACCGAAGGCAATTGAAGCACCAAAGTCCAATACTCCCATTTTGGTGGGTGTATTTCCAACCCAGGAGTATACATGGTACTCACCAGGATTTGAGGTATTTTCAACAAAAACAACCTCATTTCCTCCCATTGCGCCTCCAGGCAAGTCCCCATCTGCGCTGCTCAAAGCAGGATCTACACTTACGGAACCGTCACCATTGCGATCGTATGCCATAAGATTGATGAAATCCTGATCTGCTCCGGCAGATGAAAAATTGATGATGGTGTCTCTGCCAAAAAATCCTTCAAGGACAATGCTGTCATTGCTATTGGCACCTGTACCCAGAACAAGGAGATCATCCCCAGGACCTGGGTAAATCTCGTTATCACTATTGCCAGTCTCACTGGGTGTAACAACGGGATCAGCAGGATCAATGGTATTAACATTGGCATCGGGAACAGGAACGGGATCTACCCCGTCCACCGTGGAACCTGAAAACAGATTACCAGAAGCTGCATCCTCAGCAAACACCTTGGTATACAAAGCGTTCAATGCTCCTTCAGAAACACTTGATACATAGTCAACGCCCTTACGGAAGTTGATATCCAGATCTGTAAGCGCCATGTCTCCATCAATCAGAGATTCAATGATTATGGAATCTCCAGCACCGTCACGGGCTTCCAGCAGATATTTCAGGGTGGAATGATGGTTAATTTGTTCAATAACCAGCTCATTGAGCGCATTGGGAGACAATGTGTAGTTACCAGAAGCATTATACCGGAGGGTCAAAGAGAGGGTCCCGCGGGTTTCAATGCCAAGGAAGGAAACGTCCACATACAGTTTTTCCTGGGTGTTGGGAGTACCTGTGAATGTATAGTCATCTTGCAGAGACTGAACATTATTATTCAAAGGAATAACACCGCCATTGGGATCCAGCTGAACAATTGCATCGGCGGGAGTATCCGCACGAATGACAAACACGGCTCCTGTTCCCTGGTTGTCCGTGTAAATCACGTCGTTACCAGTTCCAAGCTTCACGGTAATATTGCCGTCACCGGGCAGTTCTACCACGTCATTACCGGAATCGGTCTTGATTTCAACATTGCGCTGCCAATTCTGGTTATCCAGCCATCTCAGATCACCAGCAGGAGCTTCTCCGTTTGCAAAATCAAACCGTACATGATCATCGCCAGCATTTGTTTCAATATTCATTTCAAAATCACGGTCTGCTGCAACGAACTTGTTCACGGTCAGGTTCAGGCCGTCATCTCCACTGCCTGTCAGGTAGTCAAAATGGGGGAGATGGGTGTCGGGAGTAAGACTGCTGTCATAATGATCAAAATACTTGACAAAAGAATCAGCCGTGATGGTGGCACGCAGATTCAAGTCTCCCTGCATCTGTGTTGCGTCAACATCCCGAACATCAATCAGCCCTGCGTTTTCAAGAAGCGCCGGAGCAAGTGTCATGGTGTCCAGATTGTTTTCACCGACATATTGATATCTTTCGTTATAATCCACGCCAAAACGATCAGGCAGCCTATCCAGACCAATGAACAGATTGGCATGTTCCGCACCAGTATCCGGTTTGATCACAATTTCCTTGAGCTCATTATTGGTAGAAGCAATGCTTCTCAGCCAGCTGCCACCAGTCTTGACAACATTACCAGAGGGATCCAGCTTGGTTGCTCCCTTGCTGTCCTGCAGATAAATGTTGAATTTTTCCACACCGCCTCGCTCTGCCATGGAACCAACAATCAGATCTCCGGCAGCAGAACCGTAATCAGGCAGACGCTCACACAAATTCCAGTTCACCCGGCCCACATTGTCCAGAACAATATTGGACTCAATGAGGGGGCAGCCCGTTTCAAGGAATGGAGTCATCAAGGTTGACAGGTCAGAATCAGCGGGAACACCGCTGCTGGCCAGCCAGCCAAATCCGGCTGGAACCGTCAGGGTTCCTGCCTGGGCTTCAATGATGATCTGGGTACCAGTAACCGTACCTGCAAAATTTCCCTTGGGGTCTGTACGGGTAAAGGCGTTGCCCAGGGATACTGTCAAAGGCAGACCTTGTGCATCAACGGCAGCCTGGATGGCTGTGGCCAATTCAGCATAGGTGGTGTTGCCAGAAAAGGGATTGCCAGCAGCATCCTTCACTTCCAGGGTCTTCTCTTCGCCATTGAACATGAACTTGATGGTATCGTAGGTGTTGGACTGCAGGGGTTCGGCATTCCCAGTAAGGAAAGCACCACGGATATCAATCAATTCCAGGCGCAGAGCCCCGCTGGTCTGGGTCTGGGATTGCAGAGCCTGGGGATCAAAGTACAGCCCCATATCCACATCACCAGGATCTGCGTTACTGAAACCTGTGTAAAACTTATCGGCATCGTACCGAACATCTTCCACCACAAGATCTGCCCGGCTGTTATCACTGAAAATGGCACGGGTATTTGTCATCATTTCTGCGTCAATGTGGGCACTGTCAAGATTAATCGCAGCGTTATTGACAGGAGGGTTAACAGGACCCCTCAAATTATTATCCGTGGGAACACCGTCAACGTGCGCCTGAACCCGGAATTTCACCACAGGATCAGTGATGTTATACGGTTCATGGAGATGGTCACTTGGGTTATTTGGGGTTGCGGTAACATAACTGAGTACGGGCGAATGATCCACTGCCTCAGCAATTGTCGGCACACCAGATCCGGGATTGGGAGAAACCCCACCGCCAATGGTCACAGCTCCGCCACTCACGGGAGCTGCTCCTGGAGCAGGAACAGATGCACCAAGGGTACCCGTAACGAATGTGGCAAAATCCACTGGTGTCCCCACATCCAGGGCGTTGCCGCCCACATCAAAGCTAAAGGCTGCTGCTCCCAGCAGGGTTACTTCAGCTCCGTTGGACAGAATCAGAATTAAAGCATCATTTGCAACCTGGCTGGAGGTAATCTCCAAGCCATCAACCAGCTTGAGAGTATTCATACCCTGGGTATCGCTTATGGTAATCTGCTTTCCTGCTCCCAACTGCGAGGCACTCAGGACATACGTATCGTTTCCTTCATACGCACTTACGGTTGCAGCATCTGATGACTGAAGGATATTCAGATCATTTCCATTTGTAAAAGGCATATTTTTTCTCCTTATACTTTTTGTATTATATATTTTCTAAAATAGAGTAACGAATCTACTAATCGCAAATAATGAGATTAAGCAACCACAACCACCTGCACCTGGGAAGCATCAGCCACACCAACCAGATTCAGGGAAACGACATCCCCGTCAGCATCTGGACCAAATGTCACAAGGGTAGACCCTTCAAAGGGATTTCCCTGGACAACCACACCTGAATCGGCAGCAAAATCATCCAGACTGTCAATGCCTGCAAGGGCAGAAGGCAGATGCAATGTCAGTTTATCTTCCGCCGGGTTAAAACCAGACAGATCAATCTGGGTATTTGATGTTTCGGCCTTGGCTGTCACAACATCGAAAATCACATTGTCTTTTCCATCTGTTGCTGCAACGGGATCTGTGCTTCCTGCAGGCAAATAGATGTCATTGAAATCATCAGGCTGGGGATCAGGATCGGGATTAACAGGATCTGATGTACCGCCCAGCCATCCATCCTGGCTGTAGTCTGTAGACCAATCTGCATCACCCACGAGGCGGAAGTTGATGGAATTACCAAAGTCCATGGTTCCCAGCAGTTCGCAGGTATCAAACTGGCCGCCAGTGGTACCGGTGGCGGCATCCACAACAGAAGTCAGGTAAAATACCTTGTATTCACCAGGGTTGGCATTGTTTTCCACCATGACAATGTGCTTTTGCACATTCCCGATGAGCATGGAGGTGTTGGCAGCAGCATCCAGGGTTGCGTCAACAATACCCCCAACCACAGGAGCGCCCGCCTCACCGTTCAATGCCAGGAGCAGGTTGGTTTCATTGAGAGCCTGAAAGGAAATGGTATTTGCAACCGTCCAGTCAAAATTCAGCATATTCACGGAGTTTGCCAGTGCTGTCGCAGAATGCGCGGGCGATCCGGGCAGGACAGCATTGGTGTTCAGGGTAACAATAATATCCTGGGCGGAAAACTGGTTGCCGTCGCTCACAGAAGGATCCACCTGGTTATTCAGATATGTGGTGAAATCCAGGGCATGATTTCCAACCTGGTTGTAATTGTTAACGTCATTGGGAGAAACATCGTGGAAGTTCACTACGCTGACCTTGCCAAACTTCTGGGTAATTTCCAGAACATTGGCGCTGTCATCATCGGAATGCAGAACCACAAGATCGTTTTCTCCTGAACCCATGTTGATTCTGGAAAAATTCACCGTTGCATCCAGCTGTCCAACCCCGGAGGTGTCGTCAGTGGATCCGCCATCATCGTAGGCCCGGTAGTCATTGCCAGGACCACCAGCAACACCGTTGGCGTCAATATTTCCATGGAAATTGGTGTTTCCGTTAAAATGATTCCCGGAATTGAGAGCTGTAACAACTTCTGCTACGGTCTCAAGGTCAGCAGAGCTCAAGTCATCGTTGGGAACATCAAAGGGCATGGTGCTGGTTGTCTTGATAATACCCTGGGCAATGGCAGGGACATCACCAGCATTCAGAACCACCTGACCGGCCGCAGGATTGTTTTCCACCAACTCAGGCTGGAAGATCTGTACCCGCAGGTCGTTAAGGCCGCCAACCGTGGAACGAACCACCAGCTGCTGGGCAGCTGTACCCGTTGTAGGAGTTGGGTAGACAGGCTTCAACAGACGATTTAACTCGGGATTTTCTCTGATGGCTCTTTCAATGGCCTCATTGATATCCATCTGGTTTGCAATGAAGTGGTCATCGGTATGAATCTCAACGGCTTCGGATTCAAATCCGGCAAAGGTTACGGTCAGGGTTGCCTTGTACAGGACGCGGCCTTCATAGTTGGAATCTCCGTCAGCATCCACATCAAACGCCTGCTGCCCAGTTGCCTGGCCAAAGACCCAGCTGCCAGTTTTGGCATCACCGTTTTCATCCACGGAATTAATGCGTACAAAATCGCTGCCATTACCAGCGAGAATATGGAAGTTACCATAGGCGTCCAGATTTACAGAATCACGGCCTTCACCGGTAACAATTTTCAGATTATCCAGTTCCCACATGGTTGCCTGGGACACTTCGTTGCCCCGGCCAGCGGTAAGAGAGGCATCCTCTGCTTTCATGGTCAATTTCACACGATCATTGCCAGCGCCGCTGTTGATATCCAGTCCGGTTCTTTCTACCTGATCAAAGGTCAGCGTGGGATCAAAGGTATCAACGGCATCACCATCCAGTTCAATGTTGAAACGATCTGACCCACTGCCTGTGGTGTAGGAATACTGGGTTTTCATAAAACCTGTGATATCGGCAGTAAAGTCCACATCACCGCCGCCGGCTGCGGTCAAGGTGCGAAGATTCTGAATGGCAGTGTCGCTACCAAGGGTCAGATCTCCCTTGAAACTATTGGCATTGACAAGACTCAGGCTTCCCTGCCCAAAACCATCGCGGATGGTGAGGCTGGCAAAGGAATCTCCATCAAGATACTCTGCCGCAGTCTTGATATTCACGGTTCTCAGCCAGTTATTGGTGGTTGCCAGGGTACCGATATTGCTGGGCTTGGAGTCATCTCCCAAAACATCTACATGAAAGACCCTGATACCCTCGCCTTCACGGGTGCCGGGAGTATGCTGATCCAGCTCTTTACCGCCCACGATCAGATCTCCGCCTTCACCTTCACGACCAGCCTTGTGCAGGTCAATATTGATGGCTACAGGATTTTTCTGAACAGAACTCTTTGCGTTGAACCTTCCATATACGTCGTATTCCCCAATGGCATCTTGCACCTGGCTGAAACCCATTGGCTTTACAGGAGTGCCGTCACCGGTCTGCAGAACAATGGCAGGAATGGATTTGGAACGGGCCCCGTTATCAAGATAGGTATAGTCGGTATTGTTGGGGTCCAGGGTCAGGGTGGTTCCCTCAGGGAGAGTACCGTCGGCGATCATTTCCGCAAGCCGGGCCTGCAGAGCCGCAACAAAACCCGCATGGGTTCCTGCGGTCTGTGCAGCAGAAGAATCCAGATCCAGAATGGTATTGCCGCCGTCCAGACTGAAACGAAGACCATCAACGTTAATATCGGCCAGACGGTTGGAATTACCTTCCAGTTCCGCGTCCTCATCCAACAGCCAATAAAAAGCATACCCCTCTGTGGTTCTTCCGGAAAGCAGGTAATCCTCGTCGAAATACACGGTAAGATCAGAAGCATCATTATCAGAGTTGAAGTTGTCCGTATGATCCATGGTAATAGTGAGCTCATCGGTGTTCCGGGCGTTCTCGAAATTACCATCATTTTTCAGGGTGGTCAGGTTTTCGATTACGAGATCTCCGTCGGAATTTCTGGAGCCGATCTTGTCCACACCCCAAGTGTATTTGGCATCATAGGTAACCGTGTTGTCAGTCACGCCGTTGTTGTTCGGCTGCAGAGCATCCCGGGCTTCTATCTCAATGGTTTCCACACCCGTAATTCTGGGCTGCACGTCGATCTGATGGTCGCCGCTCACACCAAAAAATTCAGGAACCAGCTCGGCCCGAAGTACATCAGCACCGCTTTGGTCTGTGATTCTGTCGGCAGAAGCCAGAGAATTGGACACGCCGCCTGCAAATTTATTTTGCACAATGGGAGCATCATAGAAGGTATTCCCGGCTGTATCGTCACCGGAAATCCTGTCGGTGTCAGCGGTCAGAAAGATCGGTTCCATGGGCTCGGGCTGGGGAGAGCTTCCAGCGGCAGCATCAACATCGGCCATGGCTGCGGCCTTGCTGGCAGCAGTATGATCAACACCGTTAATAAAAGCCGCGAACTTTGCCATGTCAGCATTCGTTGCTTCGGCACTGGCGATCTTGCCTGCGGTGTAATTGGAAACAGCCACCCGGTTGGCAAAACGCTGCTGGGCCTGCATTGCCAGAGCATCACCAGAATAGTCCCCATTAACAAGAGCTTGAATCATGGATTCAACCACGACACCTTTGGACTCGCCGGCGTCAAGCCTGGCTACCCAGTACTGAATCCCTTCAGGATCCTGTTCGGCTGTTTTGCCAAGGGTGTTTTTATAAACATGTTCAATGAATTCCTGATTATTGTTCAGCTTGTCCCCGAAGTACCATGTCCCTCCGGGAGAAGCCAGCATAAGGTCGGCAACGGAAGACATGTCACTTCCCTGGCTCTGCCAATAGGTATTTCCATCTCCCTCTGATGCCCGACCAAAAATTGCCACATATAGTTGTGACACTTGCGTTTGACTTAATGTTAATGCCATTTTGTTCTCCTCGTTTTTTTTGTTTAAAATACAATAACTATAAAACAAATGAATACTTGCAGTTTTTTGTTTCTCTTTTACCTCCACAATGAAAAAGCCAAAAAACTCTGCAAAAAAAACATGTTAATATAAATTTTGTTTATCCTAAAACCTGATGCTACATTTTTATATTATGTCAATATTGTTTTCAACTGTCAACCCTACTACCTTTGGCAGCCTTGGCAAATAAAATTTCTTATCAATTTTGCAATTTTTTGCAAAATCCATACCTGTAAGATAAAATTATGGAAAAATTTTTACATAAAAAAAAATGAATTTGTTCGTAAATCCTAATTTTTTGTTTTATTTGTTTATTTCCATGGGGAGCTTCCTCTGAACCTCCTTTTGCCCACCCCTGAAGATGGCTGTATTCTGCCCCAACATCATACAGAAAAAGGACACGCATGGCTGTATCCGAACATTCTGGTTCAATACGGCCAGAGAAAAAGGAGGGCCTGATCCACCCCATCAGAATGGCACCTGCTGCCTTGCATCTGGCATCCTGCTGGTGATCAGGAAATTGGCGGGATACAATGCAAATCAACTATTTATAAAATTAGGCGGTGGCTCAGGAAAAATAAAAACATGGGAATCAAAAAATAGTTAGCAGGAGTTTACCAGGGAAAACAAAGGAGCTCCTGACTGCACGACAGTCCCTGGAGGAACCAGACAGGAGGACACCAGATTGCGGGGCACAAGAAGCACAATGGTGGAGCCCATGGCAAAATGTCCCATTTCATGGGTCTGGGATACGGGCTGGTCCACGGGGACTTTCCGGCCCGGGGGCAGGGGGGCAGGATGCAGGTTCATGTGGATGCCTCCCACAAAGGCCGCACCAACGGCCACACAATACCAAGTGTGCCCCTGGGTTTCCATACAGGACACCACACGTTCGTTGCGGACAAAGAGGTTGTCAATGCAGGAAAGCCCCAGGCGGTTCACGGGAAACAGGTGCTCTCCAAGGTGGCGCAAGAAAACAAGCCGGGCATCCAGAGGATAGTGGAACCTGTGGTAATTGGACGGAGCAAGATAGACCACGGCCAGGAAAAAGCAAAGCCCCGGGACCAGTCCGCTCTTTCCCCTGTGAGGGCAGAAAGGGAATAGGGGGATCCCTTTATCTGGAGGGCCGTATCACAGGTGATTTCCTCCACGTGGGACAGGATGCCGTCGGCAGGGGAAATCAGGAAATCCGGGGCCGGAGCCAGGGAGCGCACGGCGGGGTCCAGGGGTCGGGTGAAAAATGCTCCCAGACTTGGGTAGTCTTCCATACTGCCCTGGAATTCCTCCATGGAAATTTTGTAATATTTTGAAAAAACGAGGATCATGGATGCTGCCAGCCAGCGGGGGCGGGTGATCCGGGTAAGATACCCGTACAGGCGGCTCAAAACCGGGCGGGAGATCAGGGACAAGGCCCGGATGGATAATACTTTTCCAACCTTCATGACAAAAGGTTCCTCCTGAGCAGATCCAGGGCTGCGGCCGCAAACATCTGCCGGTTTCGGATGCGGTCTGCAAAGGAAAAAGCATATGACTTAGACAGGGCAAGGCCTTGGGGACCGGCAAGGCCCACCCACACCGTTCCCACGGGCTTTTGATCCGTACCTCCGCCGGGGCCTGCAATGCCGGTGGTGGAAAGTCCCCAGTGGGAGCCTGCCGCCTTTTTTGCCCCAAGGGCCATTTCCAGGGCCGTCTGTTCACTGACCGCCCCAAAATTTTCCAGGGAGGCAGAAGACACCCCAAGCACCGACTCCTTGGCCTGGTTTGCATAGGTAACGGCTCCCAAAAGAAAATAGTCAGAAGAACCGGGAACATCCGTGAGCATCGCCGAAATCATGCCTCCGGTACAGGATTCGGCAAGGGCAAGGGTCTGGCCCCTTTGTTTCAGCAGTTCTCCCGCCCGGGCTTCCAGGGACAGCCCCCGGGAGGAGACAATGGCGTCTCCCAGGCGCTCCCTGATAAAGTCTCCCGGAGCCGGGGGCAGTTTCCCGGCTCCGGGGGCCATGATCCTCACTTCAATGCAGGGAAAGATAATCCTGAATCCCAGGCGGACATCCGGGAATCTTGCGGAAAAATCCCGTAACAGGGCGGCTGTGCGGGATTCTCCCATGCCGAATACGGTGAACCGCTGGATGGCAGGAAGCAGCGTCCCCTGGCCGGGAAGGGCTCTGATTACCGGGAGGACACAGGTTTCAAACATGGGTTTCATCTCCCCTGGGACACCGGGCAGAAAAAAGCACAGGCACCTGCCAATGGACAGATAAAACCCCGGCGCAGATCCCCAGAGGTTCACAAGAACCTTTGCAGACTCCGGCAGCATGGCTTGTTTTTCCTCTTCCGGGCCCATTGCATAGCCTTTCTTCGTCATATAGGCCTTCATGGAATCCAGTGCCTGGGGATGCAATACCAGGGGGGTGCCAGAGGCCCTGGCACAGGCAGCCAGGGTGAGATCATCTTCCGTGGGGCCAAGCCCTCCGGTGACAATGCAGATATCCGCGTGTTCCGCTGCCAGGGTCAGGGCATGGGCAATATCCTGCTCATCATCCCTGACCGCCCTGATGCCCGATACCTTAATGCCTTCCCGGGCAAGGCTGGCACAAAGAAAGGCGGAATTGGTATCAACAATGTCTCCCAATAATACTTCATCTCCAGTGGATATAATTTCTGCAATCATAAATATAATGTAAATCAAATAGTTTTTATCTGAAAGCCTCTATAACCTATTAAATTACTTTCATTGTTTGTTGTGGGCTGATCTGGAGGGGCCCATACCCAGTCAGCCCGTGGCTGTTATAAAATCAGCCCTGATCCACCATCAAAATGCCATCCCCCAGGTGGCATGGGCTGGTGGATCAGGTTATCGAACCAGAATGCTGATGCCTGTATAGATGGGGTCATCTTTGGTCAGATGATTGAGTTTTCGTAATGCGTCCACGGTGGTCTTGTATTTTTGGGAAATGGACCACAGGGTTTCCCCTTTCTGTACGGTATGAAACATGGGGGCTGGCTTTTGGGGTTTCTTGGGAGGCGACACCCTGGCCGTCTTTTTCACCAGTTTTTCAGCGGGCTTTTTTTTCACAATCCCGGCATTTGTGTCTGTTTTGCCGGAGGAAGGGGCTGATGGTTTCCCAGAGTCCGGGACTTCTTTTACCCATGGATCTTTTCCCTGGCGGGATTTCAGGGAAACGGCGTCCAGTTTTTTTTCCACCCTGCTGATTCGTTGTTCTGCCGTGTCTGTCCGGGAAATAAGGGCATCAATCTTGAGCATGGCCCCTGATTCCACACGGGAGATTTTTTGTTCCAGCTCAAATAATTGCCTGCTGCTTTCCCCGGAATGAATCTGGTTCAAAGACGCCCCTTCCATTTTTTCTATTTTTGATTCCAGGGCGTTGATTCTCTGTTCCAGCAGGCTTGTGTCATGGGGCGTCCTGTTTTTTGAAGGCGGGTCTCCGGGACTGCGGAAAAACACAAAAAACACCACCCCTGTCACCAGCAATGCACACACAAAAATCAGCAGCAGTTCATTTTTCTTCAAAAGGGAAACCTTCCTGTCCGTGGTATGGGGCTTCTTTCCCGGTGACATGGTTTCAGGGGTCGGCTGTTTGGAAAAAGGGATTTTTTCTGACATACTTTATTCCTTCAATTATGTGAAACGGCATATTGCGGTGGATTTGGGGCAGATTACTTTCTTGCTTTTCCAGTGATCTCTGTGATGGATATTTTGAAAACCCTGGTTTTCTTACCGCTGGCTTCAATATACTTTACCCCTTTTTCAAAAAAATCGGCAGAGTATTTTTTCAAAAGTCCTTCCAGAGCGGTTTGTTTTTCATCTTCAAACACTTCACCAATGACACCAAAAACAATGGCAGAACGGTATTGCGTGGTGAACCGCCGGGGAAGCACCCGGGTATTGCCCACCACACAAAAGGATACCCTGGGATTATGGGTGATATTATCAATCTTGTGTCCTTCCACGGCACAATGAAAATAAATACCACGGCCAATGACACAATAATTCACAGGCACCCCATAGGGCTGCCCATCCCTGCCAACGGTGGATATGACGCCATATTCCCCATTGGCCAGAAGCACCAGGGCATCTTCTTCACTGATTGCCCTGTCATTTCTCCGCATGTTTTGCATGGTTGTACCTAAATCCACCGCCTAATTTTACAACATTCTTATTTTATAATACATACGTTTATTTTCTGGCCACCAGCAGGATGCCAGATGCAAGGCAGCCCGATCTGCAGGTGGCATTCTGATGGTGGATCAGGGTTGTAATCCTTACCCCCTATATCACGTCGATCCATTTTGGCGCCAGTTTTTCCGGGGCATGGCGGACAAAAAAGGAATCGGTCATGCCCGCGATGAAATCCCGGACAATTTCTGCATGGCTGTGGCTCTGGACATAGGAAGGGTCCATGTCCTCCAAAAATTGCCGAAACACAATGGAATCCCGGTTGTCATTGGCAAGGTCGGCAAGACAGGTCTCAAAAAAATATCGAAAAATATCCTGAATCCCTGTGAGATGACGCTTGATGTCCGGGTTTGTGTAAATGGCCTCATAGTTAAATCGCTTCAGGGTTTCCAGGGCGTGGGCCGTTTCCGGAGAAAATTCCAGGAAGGGTTTGCCAAGACTGTTGGCCGTAAGGTCGGTGACCAGGGAAAATACAATGGTTCCGTTGGTGGTTCCGAGAATGTTTCCGGCAGACTCTGGAATCTGGCTTCTGGATATCACCCCGAGACGAATGGCATCTTCCAGATCCCGGCCCATGTAGGCAATGGAGTCGGCCATGCGCACCACGCAGCCCTCCAGGGTCATGGGTACAAGATCCAGGGATGGGTCTGCCTGGATCTTTCGAATCCGCATATCCAGGGCGGAAAATGCCTTTTGAATATCTGCCGGCTGCCCCAGGGATACAGCCCAGGAGGTATCGGGCGCAAGCCGGTTTGCCGCAGCCTCTCCATTGTGACACATGATGGCATCCAACGTCTGCAAGGTCAGGTTCCATCCAGAATCTTCCAATGCCTGCTTCCTGGGTCAACTTCGATAAAACATGCTCTCCGTCATGGCCGAAGGGAGGATGGCCCATGTCGTGCCCCAGGGAGGCCGCTTCAATGAGATCCTGGTTCAGCCCCAGGGTTCTTCCGATGGTTCGGGCAATCCTTGAGACCATCTGCACATGGAGACTCCGATGGGTCAGATGGTCGTTGCGGATCAGGGAAAATACCTGGGTCTTGTCAGGATACCTTGAAAACCCAAGGGAATGGAGAATCCGGTCGGCATCCACGCTGAACTCCTGACGGAACTCGGTTTCCGCCCGGGGTTCCTGGTGCCGTCTTTTCCCGGAAGGGGAAAAACAGGCAAAGGGCCGCAAAAAGGATTTTTCTCCCTGGTCCAGGGATTCCTTTATGTGCCTGATTTTTGAAAGATTCTGCCGGATCATCTTATTCGAAGATAACTTCTTGTTTTATAAATACTTTTGACAATCCACTGATCAGCAGACGGTGCCAGATGCACGGCGATAGGTCCGAATGCAACGCCGCAGGTGGCATTGTATGGTGAATCAGAGGTCATTGTAACTGGTCTGTGATTTTATCCACAACCCCTGCAAATGCCTCCGTAAAGGCCGTATCCTTTCCCTCCAGCATCAGGGGGGTGCCGGCATCTCCGGAAATCACCACCTGGGGATCAAAGGGAATGGAACCAAGAAAGGTCAGACCCTGTTCCCTTGCGGTTTTTTCTCCTCCCCCGGATTTGAACAGATCAATGGGCTGATTGCAGTGGGGGCAGCAAAAACCTGCCATATTCTCTACAATGCCAAGGGTTTTCAGCTTTACGGTCTTGCAAAAGGAAATGGATTTTCTCACATCGGACAGGGACACCTCCTGGGGGGTGGTGACAATGACCCCAAGGGCTTCGGGAATATTCTGGACAACGGTCAAGGGCTCGTCTCCTGTGCCGGGAGGGGCATCAATAATCAGAAAGTCCAGGTTCCCCCATTCCACGGAACCGATAAACTGCTGGATCATGCCGGTTTTGGCAGGACCCCGCCAGATAATGGCCTGGTCCTTTTCCTGCATCAGGGCCTGGACCGACACCACGGTGAGATTTTCACTGACCTGCTTGGGCAGGATCCGCTGCTGGTCCGGGGAAATATCCAGTAAATCTGTAACCCCCAGCATCTGGGCAATGGACGGACCGTGGACATCCACATCCATGAGTCCTGTGCGGTATCCCTTTTTTGCCAGGGCAGAGGCCAGGTTTGCCGCAACACTGCTCTTTCCCACGCCCCCCTTGCCGCTCAAAACAAAGATCTTGTGGGTGATTTTGGAAAGGGTGTCCCGAATCATTGCCTCCTGTTCATTTTGCCGGTTTGCGCCTTTTTGCTGGGAAGGGCAGGTGCTGCCCTTTTTTGCATCTTCCATGTTTGAGTGAATCATAATTTTTCCTCCTTACCCCTGAATTTCCATCAGAATGCCGCCTGCGGCGTTGTATTCAGTCCCATGGCCTTGGGACGTATGCCGAATACGCCTCAGGCCCTGGGGCTTCTGCTCCTTGCATCTGACATCCTGATGGTGATCAGGGAATTTGCGTAATAAAAGCCATTAAATACATTATAGATACTTTCAAAAAAATGTAAATCAACCAGTTATAAAA